>JAEEGL016957179.1_pt1 | contig 12245 bp, 10 predicted proteins | sample 9134231 | NCBI WGS metagenome assembly JAEEGL01 (sample SAMN16246548, study PRJNA631951) | gut metagenome | biome: gut microbiome; feature: rumen; material: fiber-attached | host: Bos | place: Iran: Karaj | collected 2018-10
CTTTCAGTAACTCTGCCATCAGCAAAACTCCCTGTATATCTCTTCGTACGTCTCTTTCGCGATCGGCAGATACTTGCCCATCTGCCTGTCGACGTGAGCGTCGATCTTCGCCGCGTAATCGCGGTCCTTCATTGATTTTGTGTTTACCTTTACGTTGATCGCCGCGCCGCAGATCGCGCCGTAGCAGATTATTGCGCCGGTCGCTGCATCGGAGAGGATGATCTTGCTTCCCTTTTTGCCGAACTCGCGGAGGACCTCGACGGTCTCACAACAAAGGTCGAGCATTTCTACCGGAACAGCGGCTCCGTCCCTGAGGCACTTCTCCATTACCTCGTCGCGGGTGGGGTCATCTTTTGGTATGCCGTATGCGCGGCTCAGAGGTTCGAACGCCGCAGCGTCCTTTTCTATGCATTCGAGAAGCTTAACGCGAAGATCCTGCGCTCTCGCCATGAGAGCTTTTATTTCCTCTTCAACGTCGGCGTATTTTTTCTTGCCGACGGTAAACTCGCCGACCATATCTCCGAGCGCGACACCGATCGCGCCGACAAGAGCGCTTGCTCCGCCGCCGCCCGGTACGGACGACTTGGAGGCCAACTGCTCGGTAAAACTGGTTACGCTGGATTCAAGAAGGTTCATCTTAGCACCTCTCTATAGTACTTGCATAAAACGACACACGCCTCCGGGCCGGATAGGTCCGGAGGACATGTTCATGTTAATGAGTCAGGCTCTGGCCTTTTTGATCTCTTCGGTGAGGACCGGCAGCACCTCGAAGAGGTTGCCGACGATACCGTAGTCCGCAACGTCAAAAATGGGAGCGTCGGGATCCTTGTTGATGGCGATTATGACATCGCTGGAAGTCATACCGGCAAGATGCTGGATAGCGCCGGAGATGCCGCATGCGATGTAGAGCTTGGGACCGACGATCTTGCCGGTCTGGCCGACCTGATGCGCATGGGATATCCATCCCGCATCGACAGCGGCGCGGGAAGCGCCGACGGTCGCACCGAGGACCTCTGCCAGCTCACGGATGGGTTCAAACCCTTCCGGTCCGCCGACGCCGCGGCCGCCGGATACGATTATATCCGCGCCTTCGAGGTCAACGTTCTCGCCGCCCATGTCCTTGATGACTTCGAGCACCTGCGTACGGATATCGTCCGCAGCTGCGATCTCTTCCTTGATGATCTCGGCTTTTGCCTCGCCGGGCTCGCCCTTTTTGAAGGCGCCGGGACGGATGCTGCCTATCTGGGGCCTCTGCTCCGGGCAGGAGAGGACTTCCATGATGCTGCCGCCGTAGGCGGGGCGGGTCCACTCGATACTGCCGTCATCGCAGACGCCGAGAGCTGTGCAGTCGGACGCAAGGCCGGTCTTCAGACGGCATGCGACTACAGGAGCAAGTTCGCGTCCGTCGGGGGTGGCTCCGAGGAGGATAGTCGCCGGGCCGTATTTCTCGGCAAGCGACGCCAGGGCCTTGGCAAAAGCTTCAACGGTGAATTCCTTGTATTCAGGGCCGTCAACGACGATGACTTTATCAGCGCCGTACTCAGAGGCCGCCTTTACAGCCGCGTCGGCCCCGCAGCCGATCACGACGGCGACGAGAGCGCCGCCCTGCTTTCCGGCAAGCTCCTTGCCGGGTGTCAGCATCTCTATGCCGACGTTCTTCGCGGTGCCGTCCTCGTTAGTTTCTATAAATACCCACAGGTCTTTGGTCTTGGCTTCCATTTCTGTGTACCCCCTTCCCTCAGATAACGCGAGCGTCGCTCAGGAGAGCGAACAGCTTCTTCGCGGAATTCTCGTCGCTGTCTTCCTGGATCTTGATGCCGCTCTTGGACCTCTGCGGGACATAGGTCTTGATGACCTTTGTGGGAGATCCGGCAGCGCCGACTGCGGAAGCGTCGAGGCCGGCGAGATCGGCGCCGGTCAGTGTCGGGATCTGGGCGCGGTTTGCAGCCATCTTGCGCTTGATGGTGGGATAACGAGGATCCCATGAAGGCTTCGTGAATGTCACAAGGCAGGGGGTCTTCACGGCAACGACCTTAACGCCGCCGTCGATCTCCTTGTTGACCTTGAGCGTCTCGCCCTCGTCAAAGGCCTCGAGGCCGTAGGTGACGAGAGGATAACCGAGATACTCGGCGAGCTGGGGGCCGACCTGGGCGGAATCGCCGTCGGTCGCCTGCTTGCCGCAGAATATGGCGTCGAACTTGCCCTCGGTCTCTTCGATCTTTTTAACTGCGCAGCAGAGGATATAAGCAGTAGCGAGAGTGTCGGAACCGTCAAAGGCGTCGTCGGAGATGAAATACGCTTTGTCCGCGGCGATGGCAAGGCCTTCCTTAAGTGCCTTCTCCACGCCTGCGGCGCCGATGGTCACGAGGACTATCTGAGTATCGGGATCCTTGTCCTTGATGCGGGCAGCCGCCTCGAGCGCATAACTGTCGAACGGGTTGATGATCTTCGGTACCTCGTCGGTGTTGAGAGTGTTTTTTGCGGGATCGGCTTTGAGCTCTGCCGGATCCGGAACCTGCTTGATGCAGACTAATATGTTCATATCGATCCATCCTTCCTGTTTTTTGTTGTCCGGTACGCCAGCACCTCTGTACTGGACCGGACCGGTCTATATGCCCGCGCCCGGCTGCAGCAACTGCGCCGGGTGCGGATAAGAGTCATTCGATCATTTCCAGATCTCGCCGATGAGCGGATACTGGGTCTTGTAGCCGATGAGCGAGAGATAGAAACCGCACTGCGGATAATTCTTAACAAGCTCCTTCAGCGTTTCGATGCCGTCGTAATTAGCGTCTGTCGGGATCTCATAGCCGACGACGTCGGAGAGGAGATACGCCTTCTTGGACATCCAAGCCTCGGCGATCGTGGGGATCTCGGGATACTTGGCGAGAAGCTGGTCAAAGACCTCGTTCTTGCCGAGTATCGGCTGGGTGATGATGAAGGTCGCGCCGGCGGCAAGCTTGCGCTCCATCTTTGCGAATTCGGCCTCGGGCGGCTCGTAGGGGTTGAATGCGACGCCGAGAACGAAATCGGGATAATTTGCTTTGATATACTTGCAGAGTTCGACGCTGGTGACGGTCACGCAGTCGATGCCGATGTCCTTCGGCTCAAGCCTGGACATATCGGGAGCGCCGTCGCCGCTGACGACAAGGATATACTTGATGCCGAGGTCCTGGGCGGTCGTGAGTATCTCGTCCAGATTTGCCTTGGAGTGGAAAGTGTTGAGGTGGAGCATTACCTGATCGGGGTTTACAGGCAGCTCGAGCTCGGAGATCATCTCAGTGCCCTGGAAAGCCTTGCGGCCCATGGCGTTGTCGGTGAGGCAGATGCAGTATCCGTCTTCCATGACGCGGGTATACTTCTCAGCGAACTTCTCAAGATCGCCTTCGATATCTTCGGTGTTCTGCTTCGGGGGGATTATCTCGATGTGATAGCGCTTGTCAAGAATATGATTCTTCATGCTGTATGTACACTCCTTAATATTATGGGATGTTGTATATAAGGCTTAGAACAGGCCGCTGATAACGCCGTTCTCGTCAACGTCGATCTTCTCCGCAGCGGGTACCTTCGGCAGACCGGGCATCGTCATGATATCGCCTGTAAGAGCGACTATGAAACCTGCGCCGGCGCTGACCTTCAGGTTGCGAACAGCGATCCTGAAACCGGAAGGAGCTCCGAGCTTGGTCGGATCATCGGAGAAGCTGTACTGGGTCTTGGCCATGCAGATGGGCATCTTGTCGTAGCCGAGCTCTTCGATCTCTTTGAGCTGCTTAACGGCATTGCCGACGAGATCTGCGCCGTCAGCGTGATAGACCTTGGTGGCGATTGCGTTGAGTTTGTCCATAACGGACATCTCTACGTCGTAGGACTGTTTGAAGGAGTTGGGCTGCTCGCAGAGGCGGACGACCTCCTCGGCAAGAGCTTTGCCGCCCTCGCCGCCCTTTGCCCAGACTTCGGACAGAGCGACGTTGACGCCGAGTTCCTTGCACTTGTCTTCGACGAGCTTGAGCTCGGCAGCGGTGTCGGTCGGGAAAGCGTTAATGGCTACTACGCAGGGCAGGCCGAAAACGTTTTTGATGTTGCTGACGTGCTGGAGCAGGTTCGGAAGGCCCTTCTCAAGAGCAGCGAGGTTCTCGCCGTTGAGTTCAGCCTTCGGTACGCCGCCGTGATACTTGAGAGCGCGTACGGTGGCGACGATGACGACCGCGGAGGGAGTGAGCCCTGCCATACGGCACTTAATGTCGAAGAACTTCTCAGCTCCGAGGTCAGCGGCGAAGCCGGCTTCGGTAACGGCGTAGTCGCCGATCTTAAGCGCCATCTTGGTAGCGGTAATGGAGTTGCAGCCGTGAGCTATGTTCGCGAACGGGCCGCCGTGGATGAGAGCGGGAGTGCCCTCGAGGGTCTGAACGAGGTTGGGCTTGAGAGCGTCCTTAAGGAGCGCTGCCATTGCGCCTTCGGCCTTGAGGTCGTGAGCCGTGACGGGCTTGCCTGCATAGGTATAGCCGACGATTATGCGGCCGAGGCGGGCCTTGAGGTCTGTTATATCAGAGGCAAGGCAGAGGACCGCCATGACCTCGCTGGCAACGGTGATCTCGAAACCGTCTTCACGGGGCACGCCCTGCATGCGTCCGCCGAGTCCGTCGACTATGTTGCGGAGCTGACGGTCGTTCATATCGACAGCGCGCTTCCAGGTGATGCGCTTGACATCGATGCCGAGAGCATTGCCCTGCTGGATGTGGTTGTCCAGCATTGCCGCGAGCAGGTTGTTGGCTGCGCCGATGGCATGGAAGTCACCGGTGAAATGGAGGTTTATATCCTCCATGGGAACGACCTGTGCGTAACCGCCGCCGGCCGCACCGCCCTTGACTCCGAAAACGGGGCCGAGAGAAGGTTCGCGAAGCGCGACTATCGCGTTCTTGCCGATCTTGCGGAGACCGTCAGTCAGACCGACGGATGTGGTCGTCTTGCCCTCGCCTGCAGGAGTGGGGGTTATTGCGGTGACAAGGATCAGCTTGCCGTCGGGACGATCGGACATATCCTTGAGGAAAGCATAGTCGATCTTCGCCTTGTAGTTGCCGTACTGCTCGAGATACTTCTCGTCGATGCCGGCGGTCTTTGCGATCTCGGTTATTTTCTTTTTATTACAAGCCTGAGCTATTTCGATATCTGTCTTGATTTCCATTTATATATCCTCCAGAATTCCTGCTTACTTCTTCTGTACGCCGAACTTGTCGTCGTTGTAGGCCTCCATGTACTCCATGCAGTACTCGTCCTCTTCCATGAGGACTTCGGTGGCGTACATAGCGCCGAGCATATCGCGGTTGGTCGGATCCATGATGGCGCTGTCCATGCCGAGGTAACGGGCGATGGTCAGGAAAGCCATGTTCATGGTCTTGCGGGACGGGATACCGAAGGAGATGTTGGAAAGTCCGCTGGTGATGTGGATGTCGGGATACGCGTTGCGGATGTACTTCGTTACAGCCGCGAATCCGGTGAATGCCTCGGGCTTGGTGCCCACGCTGAATACCAGCGGGTCGATGTGGAGACGGGACGGAGCTATGTTGTACTCCTTCGCCTTCACCATAAGTCTCTCAAAAATGGAGATACGTTCTTCTACGCCGTCGGGGATCTTGTTGCTGTCGCAGAGAAGCGCGACGCATTCCCACTTGGTGTCAGCTATGACAGGGAAAACCGTCTCGATCTTGTTGCCCTCGAGAGAAACGGAGTTGATGAGACCGGGCTTTTTGCAGAACGGCATTGCATCAACGATGCTCTGAGCGTTAGGGCTGTCGATGCAAATCTTCGCATCGCTTACTTCCTGTACCAGGTCGATGAGCCACTTCAGCGTCTCCACGTCCTTGTCGACGACTGACGAGCAGACGTCGATAAAGTCCGCGCCGCCCTCTGTCTGACGGATTGCGAGATCGCGGATCCAGTCCTCGTTTTTCTCTGCTATTGCCTTTGCTACGGAGGGGATAGCGCCGTTGATTTTTTCGCCGATGATGATCATTTTGGTTTTCTCCTTTCAGTCTTATACGCGGTTCCCTGCTGCCCCCGGAAAACCGGTCAGGTCCACGGTTATATCTTTATGAACACATTCTAATTATTAAGCACATGAGTTTCTTGTAAAACTATAATAAAAGTTGTAATTTTATACGATTGTGCTATAATCAAAAACATGAAACAAAGCGCTGCCGCGCTGGTCACGGAGGACCGTCATGGAATCTCATCTTTTCCTATACTTTCCCAAGAGAGACCTGGAACTCATTCTGGACGCGCTGCACTCCTGCGTGGGCCTATACATACAGCTGATCGACGATACCGGTAACCAGCTGCTTGCCTACGGCGAGCCTGCCTCCTACTGCACACTGGCAGGATCCTGCCTCCCTGACGGAAGTTCCTGCAGAAGCGAACATGTAGAGGCCGCAAAACGCGCCATCGAACTCGGTGAACCGTACGTTTTCTGCTGCTCGTCCGGTCTCTACCATATCTCTTACCCCATCGTCAACAGAGAGCGCATGTTCGGTTCCGTCCTGATTGGGCCGTTCCTCATGGACGGCACCGACGAGGATCTGATCAAGTACCTTGCCAGTACTACCGAGATACCCACGGACACGGTCCTGGAACTTTACAAGAGCTCTCAGTCCATCAAGGAATTATCTCCCGAAGAAGTAGTCAAGGTGAGCCGGCTCCTCTACTATCTCGTGAACAGTCTCATATCCGGAAGCCGCGAGCTCCTGAAGGCAAACAGGGACAGGCAGCTCCACCAGTCGAAGGTCGGCGAATCCATACGCCGCTACAAACAGCAGGATCCCTCAATTTGGAAAACATATCCTTTCGAGAAAGAGCGCATACTTCTTTCCGAAACACGGGCCGGAAACGTCGAAGGAGCCCGCACCGCGTTCGACGAGTATCTCGCTCACCTCGTCCAGTATGAAAAATACGATACTGAGAATTTGAAATTCAGGCTCATCGAGCTATGCTCTCTCCTGTCCCGGGCTTCGATAGAGCGCGGCGCCGACGAGACCGTCATTCTGGAACTCAACAAGCACCTCATCCAGGATATCCTCAACTCCTACAACATCAATGAGATCACGTACCGCTTGCACCAGAATCTCGACGTATTCACAGAAAGCCTTTTCTTCACATCTGATAAAAATAACAAACTAGTAAAACGAGCAACCGAATACGTGCATAACCATTCCGCGGAAAAGATTTCTCTTTCGAACGTGGCGAAAACCCTCGGGGTCACCTCTCCGTATCTCTCCATGCTCTTCAAACACGTTACCGGTCTCACGTTCCGCGACTACCTTAACAAGGTCCGTGTCGAGGAGGCAAAGCGCCTTCTTATAAGCACGGACTATCAGATCATGGAGATAGCAGTCGCATGCGGGTTCAACGACCAGAGCTATTTCACCAAAGTATTCAAAAAATATACCGGCCTTTCGCCGAGAAATTTCCGCTGATCCGGACTTTCAGCGCACACCTCTGGCCGCCTCTGTGTTTTGCAGATGATCCCGGTTCGGCGGAACCTGCGCCGGAACAGCACGCGAACACATGCAAAAGAGCGCCCGGAGGGATGTTCCCCGGGCGCTCAGCGCGTAAAAGATGTTTAGTTAGTCGCCTTTCCGCGAGGGACCGTCCAGATCCGCGGTTTCACTGTTTCCGCCGACGCTCAGAAGGCAGATCGCCCCGACGACCAGCAGAACTCCGATAATTTTCGCAGCTGTTATCTCTTCCCTGTACACGGCCATGCCCAGAACCGACCCGACCACCGGTTCCAGCGTCGCCATCATCGAGGCTCTTCCGGGCTCCACCCCGCTCAGCCCCGCAGTGTAAAGGATATATGGAAGTATACAGCAAAGGACCGCGATACACACCGCGCCGACGGCCCCTCCGGCCGTTGACAGCGCAGCGCCCACTTCACGGAAACGGGTCAACGGCAGTATTCCAACCGCTCCCACGATGAACGAATATGCCGTCACGGTCTCAGACGTATACTTTCTGAGTGCAAGTTTGCCGAATATTGAATACAGTGCATATCCGAAACCGCTGCCGAGTCCGAAGAGCAGGGCGGGTATACCGATCCTGCCGCCTCCGGAAAGCGCTCCGGTGACAAGAACGCATCCGGCAAGTGTTATTATAAGCGCTACGACTTTTAACTTCGTTATCCTCTCGCGGAAGACCGCTGCAGACATAAGCATCACGAATATGGGCGCCGTGTAGAGCAGAACCACGGCCACCGTTATACCGCTCCGCTCTATGGTATTGAAATAGCACCAGTTGAAAAAGACCAGACTGCATATGCCTGTCCCTATAAACAACGGAAAATCCCTCAGTCTTATCTTGAGAGCCTTCCTGTTCGTCGCCAGCAGCCAGACTGTATAAATAACAGCCGATATTACGACACGCACTGCGACAGACTGCATAGCGTCGAGGCCGGCAGCGGTAAGGAGCTTGAAGAATACGCCTATACAGCCCCATAGCGCGGCGGCGGCCAGTATGTAGATATACGAACGTGCTTTGGTGTTCAATGCGTGCGGTCCCTTTCTCTGCAACAAAATACAGCCGGCATTGCCGGTTTTGGATAATTATACCACTATTTGCAAAACCGGACAATACGTGTATAATCATGACGATCGGAGGTGACCGCGATGGCTGGATCGGCCGACAGGAACGCTACAAAGAAAAAGATTGTCACAGCTGCGTGGAAACTATTCTACGAACGCGGATACGATTACACAACGGTAGACGACATCATAGCCGCTTCCGGTACGTCCAAAGGCTCTTTCTACCACTATTTCGAGGGCAAGGACGCGCTGCTGGGCAGTCTTTCCCTTCTTTTTGACGAAAAGTATGAGGATCTCATGAAGACGCTGGACCCGGAGACCGACAGTTTTGAGAAACTGCTGTGGCTGAACTACGAACTGTTCGCAATGATCGAGGATTCGGTGCCCATAGAACTGCTGGCCCAGCTCTACTCTACCCAGCTTGTAACTAAAGGCGAAAAGCACTTGCTTGACAGGCGCAGGACATACTACCGTCTTCTCCGTATGATAGTCATCGAGGGGCAGGAACGCGGCCAGCTGCGCGCCGATCTGACAGTAAACGATATAACGAAGCTCTATGCCCTCTGTGAGCGGGCTCTTCTCTACGACTGGTGTCTGTGCGGGGGCGAGTATTCACTTAAAGCCTACGCCAGAAGGGTCATGCCCATGTTCCTGCGCGGCATACTGCCTGAAAAGTAGGTAAAAAGTTTTGTATGTCGTTTTGATATCAGTCTATTAATTATTCTTTTATTATCAGGCATTAATCAGTAATTTGCAGAACGGAGTATAGACTTTAGTCTATACTCCGTTCTCTATTGCATTTCATAGTTTATAGTAGTATATTTATTCGTATAAATCGTTTTACGGAGGGATCCGCATGAACAACACAGAACTTATAGTCTTTATCGTGTATTTCATATTTATGATAGCGATAGGTCTGTACTTCTTCCTGAAGAACCGCTCCGGCGGTGAAAAGGCGTACTTCCTCGGTAACCGCCAGGTGAACGGTCTCATCGCCGCTCTAAGCGCCGGCGCATCCGACATGAGCTCATGGGTTCTCATGGGCCTTCCCGCCTCCATCTTCGTCGCCGGTCTCGGCAAAGTCTGGATCGCCGTCGGTCTGGCGATCGGAACGGTGCTCAGCTGGATATTCGTAGCCCCCAGGCTCCGGAGTTTCTCGATAGTCGCCAACGACTCGATCACGCTTCCCCAATATCTGACTAACCGTTTCCTGAGCAAGAGCAAGATCCTTCAGGTCATCTGCGCCATTCTCTTTATAGTCGTATACGCCATATACGCCGCTTCAAGCATCAAGGCCTGCGGCACGCTCTTCAACACTGTCATCGGCATCGATGCCAAAACCGCCATGTACATAGCCGCGGCGATCATTATCGTATACACTTTCCTCGGCGGTTTCTCGGCAGTCTGCTGGACAGATTTCTTCCAGGGCCTGCTGATGCTCATAGCGCTGATGCTGGCGCCGATAGTCGGTATGGTCGTCATCAAGAACGGCGGCGGCGTCGCAGCGACAGACGTCGTCGAGAATTTCTGGAACCCCCTGCCCAGCGGCAGGCTTGACTGGACCAGCATCTCGAGCATCATAACCGGTCTCGGATGGGGCCTCGGCTACTTCGGCATGCCCCACATCATTATCCGTTACATGGCTATCAAGTCCCCTGCCGCCCTCAAGCGCTCACGCGTCATAGGTTCGGTATGGACCTGCCTCATCCTTGTGTTTTCAGTAGCAGTCGCTCTTGTCGGCAAGAACCTTGTCGGCGATCTTGACGACTCCAGTGTCGTCTTCATCACGATGGTCCGCAAACTCTTCCCCGCTGTAGTATCCGGCATACTTCTCTCCGCGATCCTCGCAGCGTCGATGTCTACTGCAGACTCTCAGCTTTTGGCATCCGCCTCGGCGTTCGCAAGCGACGTCTACAGACCGATCATACACAAGAACGCATCGAACAAAGAAATGATGTGGGTCGGAAGAATCATCGTTATCCTCGTGTCGATCGCCGCACTTCTTATCGCGGCAAACCCGAACTCCGGCACCATCATGTCACTGGTCGAGAACGCCTGGGGCCTCTTCGGCGCTGCTTTTGGACCGGTGATCCTTCTCAGTCTCTACTGGAAACGTTTCTCCTTCGTAGGCGCTGTGGCGAGCATCCTGGTCGGCGCTATAGTGGACGCTCTATGGCTCATATTCCTTTCCGGCAGCACCGGTGTTTACGAGATCGTTCCCGGCTTCATCTGCGGTCTTCTCGCCGGATACATCTTCTCCAAATGCTCCAAGGCAACGCCCGAAGCAATGGAGCTTTATGATACGGGCGTAGCTTATGACAAATAACAGGTTTTTTCCTCCTGCCAACAAAATAAAGACTGATGCGGCGCTGAAAAGCGCCGCATCAGTCTTATTGTTAAGAGTTTTTCTTTTCAGGCTCATTCTGCCGGTTCCTGGATCATCCGGGAAAAGACTTTCTTCCATTTGCCGCGCGTGAATCTCAGCCAGATAAGGATAGCGCGGGCCGCCTGATCGCCCAGCATGCCCCACCAAGCTCCGACGACGCCCCAGTGAAGAACATTGATCGCCGTATAAACAAGTATGAGACGCAGGATTATGCAGGTGGTAAACGTTATAGCGGTCACTGCTTTCGTATCTCCGGCTCCGCGCAGCGCTCCTGCGACCGTGAACTGCAGCGCGAGGAACGGCTGGATGACAGACACGACGACGAAAAGTTCCGTACAACGTTCGATCACGACAGGATCGTCGGTGTACCAGCGTGACATCGCGCCGCCCCACAAGAAGAAGACTACTCCGAGCACGACGGAAACGCAGAGAGACAGCGTCGCACACGATCGTGAATATGCCTGGGACATCTCAGGCCGGCGCCTTCCGATGCTCTGCCCCATCAGCGTCGTGGCAGAATGGGCAAATCCAACGCCGTTCGTCATCGACATCGTCTGGAGATTCAGACACACCTGATGCGCGGCGTATTCCAGCGTCCCCAGCTGCGCTATCCAGCGGTTGAACATCAGAGAGGCGAATCTTATGCAGAGCTGCTCGACCATCGCGGGTATACCGATGACCAGTATATCCTTTATCATGTCGAATCTGACCCTGAAGCCTCTTCTGTACTCAAGGAATACATAGTTCCGCTTTCTGAAGATTACGAATACAGCCATTACCGTTGCGGCAGCCTGACCGATCATCGTAGCTATCGACGCTCCGAGCACTTCGAGGCGCGGGAATCCCAGATGTCCCTCGATGAGAAGGTAGTTCGCGATTATATTCACAATATTCGCTACTACGTTGTAGATCATCGTCGTCCGGGTGTTTCCGACGCCGCGGAGCGACGCGGAAATAGTCATTGTCACGCCGTAAAGCAGCATGCCGGCGCACTGGACCCGTAAATACTGCGTACCTGCGTAGAGTGTCTGCGCATCCGGAGCGCCCATGGCCCGGATCATCTGTTCGGAGAGGATGTACCCGGCTACGCCCAGGATGATCGTGAAAAAGAAATTGAAGAACATCGCCTGCTGCAGATAAGAGTTAGCAAGCTTTCTGTCTTCCGCTCCCCTGGCGCGCGCGATATACGCGGTGGAACCCACGTTGAGCGACTGAAGTATCGATATGAATATCATCCTCGGCTGGGAGGCAAGTCCCACGGCTGTTATCGCCCAGGGGCCGAGGTTGCCGAC
>JAEEGL010593809.1_pt1 | contig 12244 bp, 12 predicted proteins | sample 9134231 | NCBI WGS metagenome assembly JAEEGL01 (sample SAMN16246548, study PRJNA631951) | gut metagenome | biome: gut microbiome; feature: rumen; material: fiber-attached | host: Bos | place: Iran: Karaj | collected 2018-10
CCGCTTTCTGCAAAAGATTACGATATCATCTCTGATGAAGCATATGAGATCATCGAAAAACACGGTCTGCTGTATTATCACGAGATGAATATGGACCAGCCCGATGAATTACGTTTCAATTGGATCGTCATTGCACGCAGACAGCCGACATTGGATGAGTATTTGTCACTGAGGATGCAGGGCTTCAGCCCTGTTCAGTCTCTGATTCCCTTTTCTGAACTGCTGAGTTATAACGAAAATGAAAGCATTCATACAGGATATGATGCTTTCCTGACATTCTTTCCCAGGTAAATGAAAACTCATGATAACAAACAGCTCCCATGACAGGAGCTGTTTTGTGTTGGATGATATGCATGATACAATGCGTATAATACGGAAAATATACTGCTGAAACTCAGTATTCCGAAAGGATGGCGATCAATTTGTTATACGCTTAGGTGCTTGTCCATTATTGCTGCAGCGATGAAGTACATGCCGACAGAATAGCACAGGGCAACAATCGATTGCATGATTAATGTGCTGGTAATGGTCGAGCAGAGTCCGGATTTCCGCAGTAAGTTCTGTATTACGTTGAGTAGAATGGTCAGCAATATGAAGAAGATGAAGGTAACGATTCCGTTTGCTTTCTTTCCATTCAAAAGGGCGGAAGAGACAATATCAGCAAGGAATGCGATGGAAACAACAGCCAACCATGAGGTAAGCAATTCCAAGATAAGGCTCAGAACCTGTGCGGTGTCCAGCTCGATTTCCGCATTGAACATGTGAAGGAATTCCATAAAGAATCCCCACAGACGCTCAAGCTCTCCCAACCTACTGAACAGTAGTGTCAGGTCCAACATGCCAAGCAGAAAGAAGAAACCGCCTGCAAGTGCTAGGGATAAACCATTTTCCAGCATTTTAGCACCCAGAATCTGATAACTGTTTCTCGGAGTCATATACAGCATATAACCCTGCTTCGTATTCATATCACGGTGAAGCGTAATGATACTTTGCACGCCAATCAACAGGATGCCGCCGATTGCGATAAACATGAGAAGAAGGGCAGAAGTACCAATAATATTATCAGTGTTTCCTTTGTCATTACGAAGGTACAATGAAATCAGGAAAACCAGTTCGGCAACAGCTGTAATGCCCAGAAAAATCAATTTCATAGCGCGGGTTTTCCGCAGTTCATATTTCAATAAAGCATTCATTTATTCCACCTCCGCATGCCCATAGATCTCGCGATAGCGATCTGCCATCGAAACCTGTTCCTCAGTACGCATTTCTTCAAGATCACGTACTTCAATCAATTTGCCGTTTTTGATAAAGATCGCCTGATCTGAAATCGCTTCCATCTCTTCAACCAGGTGGCTTGATAGGACAAGAATGTTATCGGCAGCCGCTTCCTGCAGAATGCAGGCACGGATTTCGTCACGGGCTAGAAGATCGATGCCGTTGAAGGGTTCATCCAGCAGGTAGACACGCGCGTTGCGTGCCATAGTAACGGCAATCTTCAGCTTGGCCATCATGCCGGAGGAGAGCGTGCGGGTCTTCATACTGGCATCCAGTTCCATTTTTTTGAGCAGGCTCTCATATTTTTCCGATGAGAAATCCGTAAAGAAATCATGGTAATAACGACCGACGTCCTTGACGGACATCCATGGATAGAAGTAAGGCTCAGTAGACATATAGGCTACCTGCTTACGGCTCTCAACACCCACAGGATTCCCATTGAACAGAATCTCTCCGCTGGTGGGTTTCATAAGAGCAGCAGCCATCTTCATCCAGGTAGTTTTTCCGCTGCCGTTGGGACCCAGCATAGCATAGATATGACCAGGTTCCAAAGTCAGGCTGATGGAATCTACAGCGACTTTTGCTCCGAACTTCTTTGTCAAGTTCTTACTTGTTATCATTCAGGTCTTCCTCCTTTTGTATCAGTGCAAGGATTTCTTCTCGTTTTAATCCCAGACTCTTTGTATCCGCGAGAAAACGTTTTACTGCCTGGCAGGCCATCTCTTCGCGCAGGCGATAGACCACAGATGCATTCTCTGTAACGAATGTTCCTAAGCCACGCTTGGTCTCACAGACGCCTTCGCGCTCCATTTCCTGATAAATTCTGGCTGCGGTGTTTGGATTGATGCCATATTGAACAGCCAGATCTCTTCCACCCGGCAGCTTTGCACCCGGCGGCAGTACACCGGTCACGATTTGCTGCTTGATCTGCGTTGCGACCTGCAGCCAAATCGGTGTCATCGGATCATAGTTCACCGTACTCCCTCCTAAACAATTAGTGCACTAATGCAATAGTACACTATACGCATTCAGATGTCAATACCCTTTTTGAAAAAAATTACTGATGCTAAGGAAATCGCGGAGGAAGCCCTGCATCAGTAATCTGTCCTATAAATGCTAAATCAGAAGAATCATTTGTTTTTGTCTAGGAAATAACGCGCATACATTTTTTCAGTTGCTGTCCTTACAGATTCTATGACTTGACTGACCATTTTACTGTCCCATTTATCTGCATCTTCCCGCAAAAAGGAAGTACGGTCGGTCCTGTTATCAAATATACCAAGGGGGAGATGATAAGTTTTCCCATGCGCGTGTACAGTGAGTGTGCCGGGTTTTTCACTGATATCCGCAAGGTACTGCATATCATCAGTCCCGTAATCACCGACCATGACTGCCGTCGGCACACCGTGATGCAGGTTGCTGCCAGGATCATTAGGGTCTGCACGATCGCTGTTCTTGCGCCTGGATTCCTCCGGTGTGACCCAGATATAGAGGATTGCAGCGCTTTCCAGGATTGATGGGGAGAACATGGGCAATGAGTACTGGTAGCCAAAGGTACCGGTCAGAGGCATTGCGGCACCATCGGGACCGCCTCTTGCACATTCTATGATCACTGTTTTGCCTTCGAAACTATCAGGGTATGCCGAATGCTTTTCGTCCAGCATATTCCGCGCTTCCTTTTCCAGCCGACATGCGACGTGAGCGCGAATTCCGGATGGTAGTAATTCCAGCCTGGGCGGTATTCCGGCAATCTGTGCAGCACGATCGATTCGCTGGAAAAGAAGCATGGCGGCACTGTCTGTCGAGACAATATTACGGTTCATCAGATCCTGATAGTCTTCGTTCAGAAGTGCACAGAGTGTTCCCCAGTCGCGGCCGTCTGTAAATGGCGCTTCACCCGGATAGAAGATTCTCTCCTGCCCCAATGCTTCGAGCTCATTATCGATCCGGCGCATCATATGAACATAGGGGAAGTCATCAAGCTGCAGGCTTTCCCCGATATGAAACTCATTTTTGAGCCGTTCAGCAGGCATATGGGCAAGCAGATTACGGACTTCACTCTTTCCAGATGCCGGAAGAGCAACGAGCAGAATCGTTTTGAAAACCACTGATTTCATAGTAACACCTCAACGTACATCTGATGCCAGACGTCTGCGGATTTTTGTGGAGATGTACTCAATAAGAAGTACCATTACTACAAGTCCCCAAAGCATGGCGCCGGTATCGCTCCAACGACGGTCATCTATAGCAAAGATCAGCTGTGCGCCGATACCGCCGGCCCCTACCAGGCCAAGCACAGACGCATTCTTGATATTGATATCAAGTCTGTATAGAACGCTGGAAATGATAGAGGAACTGAGCTGGGGGATAATGCCATAGCGCACTTTCTCAAATGCAGTGCATCCGGCTGCGTCCAGTGCTTCGATAACTCCTTTGTCAATATCTTCAATTGCCTCAACAAACATCTTGCACAACATACCGGCAGAGCCGATCGTCATTGTGAGTACGCCAGCGAATGGACCCGGGCCTACTGTTTTAACAAACATGATGCCGTACATGATGGAGGGGAAGGAACGGATAACAGTTACAATCACCAGAAAAAGGAGATTCACCCAACGCGGAGCCACATTGCGGGAACAAACAAATCCAAGCGGAATAGCAAGAATTGTTCCGAACAGAGTGCCGAGAAAACCAATGGCAAAGGTCTCCAGCAGCATATGCATAAGCCCTGTGGAAGAAGTATCGACGATTACTTTCCACGAAGGAGTAATGAGTCCGCTCAAAGATGCTTTTACAAGTCCCCAACCACGTGCCGTCACTCCGGAGTATTCAACAGTGATCGAATTGATATATACGATACAAAGAACAAACAGTAGAAACAGTATGTAACGGATCCAAGGCTGTGGATAGCGACGATACTTGTCCTCTATAGTACGGGCATCATCCAGATCGGTTCCAATACTGATGCCCAGCAGCGGCCCCCAGTCTTTCAGCAGCCGTTTGAATAGTCCTGGACGGTTTTTCTTTTCATTATTCATCTCAGTGCACCAGCTTTCTGCGGGCGAAACGGGCGATGCCTTCCAGGATGACAATGGTTGCGGTCATGAAAATAAGCACGAGTCCGAGGTCTGCATAGCGGCGCAGATTCAGACGGCCCGAAATGATCTGACCGATTCCGCCGGCACCTACATAACCCAGGATTGCTGCACTTTTTACATTGGATTCAAAGCAATAAAGGACAGTAGAGATATAGTACCCTTTTACCTGCGGCCAGATCGCACGCAGCATGCATTTGGGACGACTGGCACCGGTGGAAAGGAGTGCTTCATAGGGTCCCATGTCCACTGTTTCGATGTACTCGTACATCATTTTAACGCAGATGGTATAAGAGAAGATGGAAATTGCGATCGTGCCTACCAGTGCGCCCATCCCCAGAACCATGCGGAAGTAACAGGCAATGATCATGGTAGGTAGTGTACGCAGCAGGCTGAGCAGCACACGGTGTGTTGCCAGATAGGCCTTGTTAAGTTTAAAATTGCTGGACAGATAGAAACTTACAGGCAATGCGACTGCGCATCCGAATACGGATCCAAGCAAGGACATGTTGATCGTATCCAGCATGGGCTTCTTCATAGTATCGTAGTACTTCCAGTTCGGAGGAAGCATACGGCCGAGCATATCCCAGAAGTTCTTTCCTCTTTCACGCAATATGCTGAAATCTACTCCAGCAAGCTGCATGCAGTAGATGATAAGCGCTACTAATAAGAGGGTGATATATGGTGCAGCATTAAATCTCTCACGCACTTTTTTACCGTTTGCCAGTGTAAAACTGCGCGGATAGAAAATATGCAGGAGGTCCTGAATGAAATTGAACATCACTCAGCCCCCTTCATCAGTTCATCGTCTTTGAGCTCGCGGCCATAGATCTGCTTGAGCACATCATCATTTACCTCGCCAGTCGGACCATCATAAACGATCTGGCCTGCCCTGATACCGATTACGCGGTCAGCATACTGCAGTGCAAGATCCACGTGATGGATGTTGATGACCACAGTAATGTTCATTTCACGGTTGATTCGCTTAAAATCTTCCATAACGATATCAGCCATAACAGGATCTAGGGCTGCGACCGGTTCATCAGCTAGAATGATTTCGGGATTCTGGGCAAGCGTCCGGGCGAGTGCCACACGCTGCTGCTGACCGCCTGAAAGCTGATCAGCTCGTGTATAGGCCTTTTCCAGTATGCCGACTTTATCCAGAGATTCCAGTGCGAGCAGTTTATCCTTTTTCGAATACAATCCCAGCAGTGTCCTGACGAAAGACATGTCGGCAACACGCGCTGACAGTACGTTGTTGATCACGCTGGTTCGCGTTACCAGGTTGAAGGACTGAAACACCATACCGATCTTGCGACGGAACTTGCGCAGGGCACGTCGGCTGAGTGCAGAGACATCTGTACCGTTTACTGTCAGCTTACCACCGGTAATGTCAATCATCTTATTTACGGTACGGATCAACGTGGATTTGCCTGCGCCTGAAAGACCGATCACTGCGACAAATTCACCCTGCTGTATTTCAAGGTTCACATCATTCAGACCAAGCACTCCATTGGAGTACTGTTTATATACGTGTTCAAATTTGATCATGCCGCATCCTCTTTCCCGGTTTGCTGGGCAGTCTGGCCATAGTTCAATGAAAGGGGCGCATTCACGGAATGCGCCCCTTGATAGGTCTTATGAATTAGTCGAAAATGGTGAGGGAAGCACGGGTGCCATCGAAATCGCTGTCTTCAACGATCATGTAGCCGGTGTGGCTGTAAGGAGCAACGCAGGCTTTGCCTTCATCAGTCTGGATGATGTTGATGAACGCCTGCTGCAGTGCAGCCTTCAGTTCCGGTGTAATGTAAGGAGCGGTGCCGACAGAGATTGTATCGTTCATGATCATGTCGGTGCAGCCGATCAGCTTCAGGCAGTCAAAGACATTCTTGCCTTCCTGAGCAAGTTCGGGGTATGCATTCTTGAACGCTTCTTCAGCATAGTCGTTCTGACGGGTATCGGCAAAGCCGGCATACACATCGGCCTGGCCCAGTACGACTGCCTCACAGTTGTTGGGATAGCTTCCGCCAAAGGTGGCGTGTGCTAGGTTTTCAACGGTCTTCTTGGATTCGCCAATGCCTTCGCCGAACATCTTATTCAGCCAGATGCTGGGATAGGTGTAAGAAGCACCGCTGCCAGGATTACCCAGCGCCCAGGTCGCGCCATTGACATCATCCCAGGTCAGTGTATTGGCACGGGCCTTCTCCAGCAGTTCAGCACCTTTTTCGGTCAGGCAGTTGACATAGATGAGGGAGCGATAGCCAACGGCTACTTCATCGCTCTTGCCTACTTCGACGTTCCAGTCATCGAAATAGTCACTGGTGACAGACAGAGCAGCACGGGTGGAAGCCAGAATGACATCAACACCGTCAGCGGCATACAGGACGTACGTGGAGGCAGGCAGGAAGCCTACATCGATGGTACCGCTGATCATGCCTTCGCCAACGACTGTGTAGTCAGTACCGACACCGATGTCGATTTCTTTCACATCGAAGCCGCTCTTGGCGAGTTCGTCTATCAGCATCTGCTTGAGGGGCTCGGAAGCGGTCATCATGTCCTCGACGCTTGCGCTGGGAACAAAATAGACAGTCAGTTTGTCGATCACGGTGTTGTCAGCAAAAGACACACTGGCAACGCTCAGCAGCATAGCAACAGCAAGGACGAGTGCAAACAGTTTTTTCATAGTCATCTCTCCTTTTTAATTGGTCGTGTTTTACCATTTGTATTCTATATTACAGGGTATCAAATGTCAATCTGCCAGGGGACCTGAAAACTTTGAAAAGACTGTTACGAACTGTTAAGTTAACCATACATTATGCCCTTACTGTGAATTGTGGAAAAGGCTATCTATTCATCTTTCAGTCAAGACCTAAATAGGTTCTCAGTATTCTCAGCCCGGCTTCCGGAACGCAGAACCTGGCTCTGCTGCGATGGATTTCTTCCCATACGGCATTAAGGCTAAACCACCTGACTTCGGATACTTCGCTTTCCTGGAGCGTCAGGCTACCCAAGGCACCATGGTATACAAAAACAGTCGTGAATTCATTATCCCGGAAGATCCGGCCATGGAATTCCTTCTCATAGCGGATACGGAAAGTACCGGCAAACGAAAGCTGATCCGGAGAAGCATCTATTCCAAGTTCTTCCTTCAACTCTCTGAGCGCGGATTCAAGTGGTTCATCCCCGGCTGTGATGTGACCGGCTGATGAAGTATCATACATACCCGGATATGATTCTTTCTTTTCACTGCGCTTTTGAAGGAGGACCTCATATCCATCACCAGTAGGCCTGACGATCCACACATGCGCTGTCCGATGCATAATGCCCTTAGCATGTGCTTCTTCACGGGATACAGTCTTTCCGGTCGATTTGCCGTTTTCATCCACGATATCAAGATATTCCATTCTGATTCACCGGATATCAAAATTATAGCTTGATCCCGTCGATTTCTTCTGTAAGACGGCAGATCTCATCGATCACAGAACCGATATAATCGATTGTTGCGTTTAGAGGCCCGTCTGTTGTGATATCGAATCCAGCGATTCTGGCGAGACCTACAGGGGTTTCTGTTCCGCCGGCAGCAAGGAACTTTTTCCAGTCTTCTACTGCGACTTTTCCTTCCTTTTCGATGCGTAGCATGGCCTGGGTAGCTACGGTAAGTCCGGCGCTGTATGTGTAGGGATAAAGACCCATATAGTAATGCGGCTGACGCATCCAGGTGAGTTCTGCCCCATCAGGAATTTCTACAGCATCACCCCAGAACAGTTCAAGGTTTTTACGGAACAGATCACTGAGTACATCGGCATTTACACTGCCACCCTCATCGATGATGCGGTATACCTCACGCTGATACCAGGCTTCTCTCAGATGTGTTACAAAGTTGTGATAATATGTATTGCTGATCAGACTTGAGAGCACCCAACGGCGGAAGCGTTTGTCCTCCTTTGCATGCACCAGGTAATTAGTCAGGAGCAGTTCGTTCATAGTGGAAGGTGCTTCTACCAAGTACATGGAAGGATCAGCGTTATAATACGACTGTGACCGATCGCTGTACATAGACTGTCCGGCATGGCCAAGCTCATGCGCAATGGTGAACACATCAGACATCCGGTTGTTCCAGTTCAGCAGGATGAATGAATTCTGACGATAGATACCTGAGCAAAAACCGCCGGTGCTCTTACCGATGTTTCTGGCAAAATCAATCCAGCGTTCCCGATAAGCGCGGTCTACCATTTCCGTATAGTCTTCACCAAGAATGGAGAGCGCTTCGTGTACATATTTATGGGATTCTTCGATAGTGACCTTTGGGTCATACTCGGGGTCTATCGCTATCTTCAGATCTGCAAAGGTTACTTTGTCCAGATTGTGCTTTTTCTCAAGAAGTTTGGCATAGCGGCGCATATGAGGAGCAAGACGTTCGGTTATTACGTCGATCTGGCGGTTATACATTTCCCGGGTTACTTTCTGTGAAAACAGCAGACTGTCAAATACATTGTCAAACTTGCGCAGTTCGGACATTGTTTTCTCCTGCGTTACACAGGCGTTGTATGCGGCGGCAGTCGTGTTCTTGTACTTGCTGAGCGTGTCATAGAACGCGCGGAAAGCTGCTCGCCGTATCCTCGTATTTTCTTCCAGTTCATAATTATCTTCATAAAGCGAATATCCCAGCGGGTATTCTTTTCCATCTACGGTAAACGGGTCAAAAGCAATATCAGCTAGTTTCATTGTGTTGTAAATGGTATAGGGGACACCAAGCGACCTGCTGAGCGCAGCCAGTGTTTTTTCAGTTTCAGGAGAGAGCATGTGCGCTTTCTTTGCAATCAGGTCCTGCAGATAGATGCGGCATCCCTTGGCAAGCTGAGCGGCAGTTTCCAGTTCCTTTTCAGGGGCAAGAAGGATCTCGCTGTCGACGAAGGATAGTTCGCTTTCGAGACGAGTGAGTTCATCGCTGACTTTTTCTTCACGTTCACGCAGCTCGTTGTCAGTATAATCTGCTTCCAGAGCCAGCCCACTGTAACTCCAGATGCGGGAGACCGACACAAGAATAGGCTCCATCTCATCAAGGCAGTTCACGATTTTTTCAGCAGTATTCAGCTGTCCTGAATAGGTCTCCGAAAACTTTTTGACAGCATCCTTGGTTTCATTAAGCGCCTTCCACATGAGTTCTTCGCTTGCAAATATCAGGGACAGGTCCCAGGTTTCATTGACGGGTACATCTTTGCGGGTACATAGTTCCATATGCATACCTCTTTCCCACCAGAACAGGTGTTGAATTATCATTAGCAGACTTTTGATTGTATGGGGTTTCATATTAGCATAGATTTGCGGAATCAGCAACTGTTGCGAATGCCCCGAGAGAGCAGTAATAGTGTATGGAAAATGAAGCTATAGACAGTATGATTAACGATATACATATAAAAAATGTCCGCAATTAATACCATTGCAGACATGTGTGGTGGAGGCGAGGGGAATCGAACCCCTGTCCGAAGACCAAATCGCGGCATTTTCTCCGAGCGCAGTTTACCTTTTGAATTTCCCTCTGTCGGCCGCCGATAAACGGGCTGGAGACATTGGTAGCTTCATAGTGCCGGTACTGCCGCAAAGCTTAGGCAGACCCGTTCCTCACATCGATGACGCCGCTTGCCGAAGCCGTGAGCGCTTCGGGGCGACGGCCGCCATATTAGGCAGCGAAAGCGAAACTGTTATTGTCAGTTCATTTTAAAGGTTCCCCGTTTTTACGAGGCCAGGGTCCTCGGCTCGCTTATCCCGTTCTTCGTGTCCCCGTCGAAACCAGTACGCCCCCTTGTCAGTAAAATGAATGCGGTTAGTCAGTAGACTGTGTGCGGACAGCGCGCTGAGCGGTACGTTCCATTTCGCGCTCAGCTGCAGCATCTCGCTTGTCATGAAGGTGCTTGCCCATGCATACACCAAGTTCCAGTTTGACACGGCCGTCTTTCAGATACAGTTGAAGCGGAATCAGCGTATATCCTTTGCGCTGTACCTGCTGGAGCAACTTGCGGATCTCAGCCTTATGCAGGAGCAACTTCTTGGGTCGCAAGGGATCTACATTGAATACATTTCCCTGCTCGTAAGGACTGATGTGCATTGACTCAACGAAGGCTTCGCCATCCTTGATACGGGCAAAACTTTCCTTCAGATTAACACGACCTTGACGAATTGACTTGACTTCGGTTCCATGCAGTGCCAGACCGCATTCGTAGGTTTCTTCCACGAAATAATCGTGCCGCGCACGGCGATTGCTTGCCACGGGCTTGATTCCTTTTTGACGGGCCACACGCGCCACCTCCTTCCGTGGGGTCTCATTATAGCATATCAGATCAATGAACGCAAATCAGTTTTTTCACGAATACACGTGATAGCACATTAGTAAAATCAAATCATTATTGTCATTAGTGGAATCATATTTTTATTTGTGGCAATAGTGGCCGTGTGTTATAATACACTAAAGAATGCTGGGGAGGAAACATGAAGCGGATTCTGGGCGATATCCGGCGTGCTGATGCCGACTTTGACCTGATCAGGCGCGGTGAACGTGTAGCAGTAGGCGTGTCCGGTGGAAAGGACAGTCTGGTCTTGCTGCGCGCAATGGCGTTGTACAGCCGCTTTGATATTAAGCCTTTTGAAGTGATTGCTATCACTTTAAAAACTGGTGATCCGTTTGACACAGGCAGGATCAGAACACTCTGTGAAGAGCTGGGTGTGGCTTATCATGTTGAAGAATGCGACCTGATCCATGAGCTTTTTGATGTCCGAAAGGAAGAGCATCCTTGCGCGTTGTGTGCACGTTTGCGTCGCGGGGCGCTGCTGCGTATGGCAGCAGGCCTCGGGTGCAGTAAATTGGCGCTTGGACATCATCGCGAGGATGTTGAGGAAACCCTGCTCATGAGCCTTCTGCACGAAGCACGGCTACATACATTTCAGCCATTGACAGTAATGGAAGATCAGCCAGTTGCCGTGATCCGGCCTATGGTTTATGTACCTGAGAAGGAAATAATACATGCTGCCCGCAAGTTTTCGGTTCCTGTTGTGAAAAATCCCTGCCCGGTAGACGGACAGACAGAACGTCAGGAGATGAAAGAACTTCTGAATTCTTTAAACCGCAGGTATCCGAAGGCACGCGAATATCTGCTGAAAGCACTGCGTGAGAATGACGGAAGCGGATTATGGAATCGCTGTAAACGGGAGGATCACTGAGCATGGAAGAACTGCGAGTGACCGCCGGTGAAACGGCATTCCGGAATGAAGAGAATGGCTACACGGTACTGCAGTGCAGGCTGAACCATGAAGAAATAACCGTCGTGGGCATCATGCCTGAGATCGCGCCGGGAGAGCAGGTCGCTTTTACGGGCGTGTGGACAGAGCATCCGCAGTATGGCCGGCAGCTGAAAGCTGAGCGCTGCGAGGTTCTGACACCTTCTACACTACTTGGCATAGAAAGATACCTGGGCAGCGGTCTCATCCGCGGCATAGGGGCCTCGACAGCACGCCTGATCGTACAGCACTTTGGACTTAAAACACTGGATATCATCGGGGAACAACCCGGAAGATTGATTGAAGTGGCCGGGATCGGGCCTAAAAGAGCGGCACAGATCGCTGAAAGCTTTCAGGAGCAGTATGCGACACGTCAGGTGATGGTGTTCCTGCAGACTTACGGTATTTCGCCGGGTATGGCTGTTAAAATCGCAAAGGTCTACGGTACACGTGCTCAGGAAATCGTGCGGTCGAATCCATACCGGCTTGTGGAGGATGTGGAAGGCATTGGCTTCCTTACAGCGGACCGGATCGCACTTTCCATGGGTATGGAACCAACAAGCCCAGAACGGCTGAGTGCTGGGTTGATATATGCATTGCAG
>JAEEGL011399029.1_pt1 | contig 12244 bp, 8 predicted proteins | sample 9134231 | NCBI WGS metagenome assembly JAEEGL01 (sample SAMN16246548, study PRJNA631951) | gut metagenome | biome: gut microbiome; feature: rumen; material: fiber-attached | host: Bos | place: Iran: Karaj | collected 2018-10
GTGTGTTGCGGCGGGGAGTCTTGTTCTGTATAATTCAAACGGCATTCGAATATATATGCCGGGAAATAGTAGTGTGAACGAAAAATAAAAAGATGAGTATGATGAAAAAATTATCATGATAGTATCTTTGGGTATTACAGTGCTTGCAGGAAAAAGAAACGCAGGTATCATTCTCGACAACTGCGCTTCCCTGCTCCGGTATTAAACTTTTATTATTCTCCAGAAGAGAAAGAATCTGTTTTTCTTTCTCGGGAAGTTCGTGCCATATTTTTTCATAAACATATTCACTGAGCATTTCATCATACTCATCGATCAAATCTTCCGGTTTTTCCGGCGCCTCTTACTCCTGAGAGCATAAATAAGTAACTGGAGGGTGATTCATCTGAAAAACTATCAATGATCATATTAATCTGTTGGGTTCTTGTTATATATTCTTTTGGTTCCATCCCAAAGGAAAGTGAAAACGGATTTGGCATTTTTCTTCCTCATAAAAATTCAGTTATAACTTTTGGTTCTTGGTTATAACTGGTTATAACTTTACATTTTCAGTTATAACTGGTTATAACTTTTTACGTTATATCATATTTGTTTAAAAGTGCAATAAAAAAAGCCGGATCATCCGACTATCAATGTGCCGTGGCCCCCGCGTCTCTTCACCGCAGGTCCACGGCTTTGTAACGTAATTATACGCTGTTTTATTTGTTATAGTCAAGTATCATTGGGCCAAGAGAAATTAATCTAAGTCCTGATGATGCTACGCTAAAAGTGAAATAGGGCTTAATATTGACAGTAAAATACCGATATATTATTATACAAATAAGGAATATCAATCCCGAAATGTATAAGGAGCTATATATGTATATTAATAGATCTTTGGAAAACAGAGTTAAATACATGGCAGAACATTTTCCGGCCATTTTGGTGTCCGGAGCAAGACAGGTTGGAAAAACGACTCTGATGAAAAAGATTACGGAAGATAAAAAAGAGATACAGTATGTGACATTGGATCATCCCAGGATACGTCAGTTGGCAAAAGATGACCCGGAACTATTTCTTCAACAGTACAGCGCGCCTGTAATAATCGACGAGATTCAATATGCACCGGAATTATTGCCTTTTATTAAGATTAAAGTCGATGAAAAAAGGCAAAATGGAATGTATTATCTTACCGGAACCCAAATGTTTCATATGATGAAAGACGTAAGTGAGTCATTAGCCGGAAGAGTCGGATTATTATCGATGTTTTCTTTGTCCAGAGTAGAGATCGAGTGCAGGGAAAGCATACCGTTTCTTCCGGCAAATGTAAGAGATACTGTATCAGAAGACAATATATCCGAGATTTTTGAAAGAATAATAAGAGGAAGTATGCCTCAGCTTGTATGTGATTTGGGGCTGAAGGCAGATGATTATTATGGATCATATATTCAGACCTATATAGAAAGAGATATCCGAAATCTGGTTAATATAAAAGACGAAGGAAAATTTACAAAATTTATATCTTGTGTGGCGGCCAGAACAAGTCAGGAAGTTAATCTGACTGATATAGCCAAGGATGTGGAGATTGACAGGAAAACGGCAGATAATTGGCTCTCCATTTTGGTTACTTCCGGAATAGTGGTATTACTTCATCCGTATTCGGGAAATACGATAAAGCGGATAATAAAACGTCCCAAACTATATTTTATGGACACGGGGCTGGCTTGCTATTTAAGTATGTGGAATAATGCAAGGGCTTTGGAGTTATCCGCAATGGCCGGGGCAATGTTTGAAACTTACGTTGTCTCTGAAATCATAAAAGGATATGCAAATCATGGGATTGATATAAGGAGCAGGCTGACTTATTACAGAGATAATAATGGTAAAGAGATCGATCTGATGATCATTGAAAATGGAAAACTCTACCCCATTGAAATAAAGATGAGTGCAGATCCGGGGAAAAAGGCGTTAAAAAATTTTTCGGTTTTAGAATCACTTCAAGAGGAAATCGGGGAAGGCGCCGTATTATGCATGTCCTCTTCGGTAATTCCCCTGGATAAAAATAATAAGCTGATTCCGATAAAGGCAGTATAGCACGGTTTACCATAATTGTGTCGTGTATCATAAACCAGCTTATTTCAGGGATCAGACCGGGTAAACTGATCATAGAGATGTGCTGGAAATCCTGAAAAAGAGTGTGGTGAAGTTATCGTTTAAAGCTGAACCTTCACTTTGGTTTTGTATACCTTCGACTTAAATTTAACTCCGCTTTTGGTTATCTTTGCCTGGCCGTTTAAGGTGTAGGTTATGGCTACGCTTCCTTTTCCGCTACCCGGCACCTTTCCTATGCTGAGGGTTCCGTCAGGTTTTACCATTGCGTATACCTTTACCTTGCCCTTTTCGATGGTATGTATTTTTCCGAAGCCCACTTCCTGGCCGGCTACTGACCATACACCTGTGTTGAATCTTGCGGTTCTGTTTTCACGTTCTGCGATGCCGGATTTTATATGTGGCATGGTGGATATGGTGAGAACGCCGTCATTATCGATATATCCTGTTTCGCCGATGCAGTTTTCGCTTACTGAGTTGGCGCTTACCACAGTCTCGGAAACCTCCTTTGTGAGCACTGTCTTCGGCAGATCTTTTTTATTCAGGCTCACATCCACCACATCTATGACAAGGATCCTGTTTTTATTGCTGTCGGCCACCAGGACAAGCTCGTAGGACTTACCCTTTGCGCTCTTTAGCTGTTTCACATCCAGCATATAGTCGCCCGTTTTCTTTACGGACTTTACGAATTTCTGAGCCTTTTTGAAGTCCTTAGGATCTGCAAAGTTATCTGACACAGTGTATTTTTCTCCGAGCACGATCCTTGTTCCCGTATTAAGGGTCAGATAATTCGTTCCATCCTTTATGCTGCTTTTGTCTATTGCTACCATGGCAATCTTGCCATTGCTGAAGGTTATGTCCGACTTAACAGTATCATATATATTCTGATAAATGCCGAATACAGTACCTTTTTCCTTAGTAGTAAGATACTTTGATATCTCCTCCGTCTTACGGCATATTATCTCAGCCCGGTCTTTTTCTTCCTTATCCTGAGGCTTTTCCTTATCATCTTCGTCCTTAGGTTTATCTTTATCATCTTTGTCCGTAGGTTTATCTTTGTCATCTGATACAATGGTCAAAGCAGCCCCTGTAAATATGATTTTGTAATTATTACCGGCAGACAGGGTACCCTGCTCAATCGCATAGGATCCTATGTCCTCTCCCGCTTTTCGGGTCAGGGAGCCTGTGATCTTATCGCCTTTGACCAATCCTTTCGAGGTATAAGTAAGCTCAGGATCTTTTTCTCCATAGAGCTTGCTCTTGGCATCGGCAGTAATGGTCAGGTCTTTCGGCAAAATAGTAACGGTTATCTGCTCTGCCTCAACATCATTATGATTGTCATCGCCGGTCACCTTATACCACACATAATATCTTCCGGCATCAACAGCTGCAGGAACGGACTCTCTCCAGCCTGTTGCCGGCATGGTGCTGTCATCAGTTACGAGGGCATACTGCATCTTTCCGATTTCGTTCTTAACAGAGCCTGCGGTTATTATATCCTGAGCAGAACCTTTGTACTCAAGAGTTCCGGCTGCTGGCGCGGTGATGAAGGACTCAGGGATATTTACCTTGGCAATGCTGTAATCCACACTTGCTACAGCACCGTCTGCCGTGATACTTGCCGTATATTCACCGGCTCCCGCGGGAGCAGTCGTGCTTTTTGCATAAGCAGTATCGCCGCGGCCGACATACTCAATGTCGGATTCCGCAAGTGTCAGACCCGTAAATTCGTTGAACGCCTCAAGTCCCTCCAGTTTCGCTTCGGCGCTGTTTGCATCGTCGTAGACAGCCTTTTTCGGTTTCACCAGTGTGAGCTTTACGGATTTATTCGGCAGCGTGCAGGCTGAATGGTCGCAGGTAGCAGTGATGACTGTCCCGCTTGCAGTATATGTAAAGTTGTGTGGAACGGCCGCTGCATTTCCACTATTGTTAAACAGGATATCGTATCTCAGTGTGTTGTTTATGAATCTGTTAAAATCGCTCTTTGTAAGGGAATATCCGCCGTATCCACAGGCAAAGGTGCCCGGATCATTGATAGTGACTCCGAGTCTTGCGCCCTCGGTCAGGGCTCCTGTGACATGGATCTCCTGTCCTGATGGAAGGTATATGTTGTTTGTTTTGCCACCGGTATAGAGTCCGGTGTTCACATCCGGGCTGCCATTTGCGACATTACTGCTGATGACGACCCTGCCGCTGACGCTGAAATTACCGGCATTATACACACCGGCGCCGTCCTTCGCGCTGTTGCCGTTTATAGATCCGCCGTTCATCGTGAAGGTGCCAAAATTCTGATTAGCGCTGTGGATATACACACCTCCGCCATTTTCATCCGCACTGTTGCCGTCAACTGAGCCGCCGTTCATCGTGAATTGGGCATTGGAATCGATATACACGCCGCCACCTGTTTTTGCCTTATTGCCGCTTATGCTCCCTTCGGTCATATTGAGTTTCCCTTGGGAGCATATGATCACACCTCCGCCATTCGTGGCTGAGCTGTTATGGGCGATCGATCCGCCGTTCATCGTGAAGGTGCTATAGTTATTGATGTACACGCCGCCGGCGATGTCAGCGTTGTTGCTGTCAACTGATCCGCCGTTCATCGTGAAGGAAGCTTCATTATCGATATACACGCCGCCGCCTTGGAGCGCACTGTTGCAGGCAAGCGACCCGCCTTCCATCGTGAAGGAACCTCCATTATCGATATACACGCCACCGCCGTAGACCGTGCCGTAGCCGAGCGCGCTGTTGCCGGAGATGCTGCCGCCTTTCAGAGTGAAGAGGCCGTTCTTTTGGATGCACACGCCACCGCCAAAATTGCGTTTGTTGCCGGAACCCAAATCGAGTTTATTATTTCCGCCGGTGATCAGGCCGGTCTGTGCTATGCTGCTGTCAGAGACAGTCAGACTGCCCCTGCCGTTTACCGTGATGACGTTGCCGTTTGCCTTTGTGTCCCTGCCCTTAAGGCCACGATCGATCTTATGGCCGTTCAGGTCGAGACGGATGTCGGCGTTTCCCCGGATCTCCAGCGGTCCATCCGCGTCTTCCGGTGCGACCGCATCACAATTCAGCCTGATCTCTGTGGTGCCTGATGCGTTGTTTAGCTTCTTTTTCAGCCATTCCCAGATCGTATGTACCTTCATCACCACTTTGTTATCTTCCAGCACCGCTACGTAGCCGGCTTCATCACTGAAGAACCTGCCGGCGTCGGACTCCGTGAGGGACGTATACCCTCCGTCCGGCACTGCTACGCTGCTTTCTTCCTTCGGATTTTCGATATAGATCGCCGCATCGTTGCCCAGACTGCCGATGACCTTGACCGCGTTTCCGATATTCACATCGCTTGCTCTACTGTCAGGACCGGAGCCGGTGTAATTTCCGCTGACCACAGCATTGCCGCTGACCCGGAAGGTGTCCTTGCCGTAGGTATGGATTCCTGCTCCTATTCCTTCTTTTGCATGGTTGCCGGTTATTCTTCCACCGGTCATAATGAAGAGGCCTTGTGTCTGATCAGTGCCTGTGATGTACACGCCGCCGCCTTTGTCAAGGTTACCATCTCGGGAAACAGTATTGCCGCAGATCTCGCCACCGGTCATCATGAATGTGGCGTCTTGTTCGATACACACACCTCCGCCGTAAGGGGCCGCATGGTTGCCGTTTATTTTCCCGCCGTTCATCGTGAAGGTTTTGCCGAAGAAATACACGCCCCCGCCATAACCTGACGTATTATCGTTAATGCTTCCGTCGTTCATCGTGAAGGTGGCAGTATTATCAGTATCCCAAAAAGACAGGCCTCCGCCGTTGACAGCCGCTGTATTGCCGTTAATGTTCCCGCCGTTCATCGTGAATTGGGCATTGGAATCGATATACACGCCTCCGCCAGAACCTGATGCCGTATTATCGTTAATGCTTCCGCCGTTCATCGTGAATTGGGCATTGGAATCGATATAAAGGCCTCCGCCGTTTCGATTATTGTTTCCTCCGGTTATCTTACCTGTACCATCATATTCCGGCGTAGAATCATCATCGCTGCTGTCTTCGAGTATCAGATTACCTTGGACAAGGATTGCATAACCGTCATCTTCGGCTCCTTGACCCGTGAGTCCGCGGTTGATGGTTTTACCGTTCAGGTCAATGGTGACAGTCTTGCCGGCGGGGATCGAAAGATACTGCGTTAGAACCACATCCTGTTGAAGAGTGATGGTATCTTTGTTTCTTGCCGCATCCACTGCATTTACTGCATCCTTTAGCGTCGCATATCCGGTATCCCCGATCTTTGCGGCATATTCATCCGCCATCACATTCAGTACACCCCCGGGAATAAATACCCTCGGTGCAAACATCATGCAAAGTGTCAGCATGGTGAATGCGATACCTTTTATTATCAGCTTCTTTGATGTATTCATATTCTGCTCCTTATTTTACGTTGCCCTAGCTGTTTGGCAACGTATCTATGTTAGCACAAAGCAGGCGACCTGTGAAGTTGAACGAAGAACTCCTATCTTTTATAATGAGGAGGTATTGCCCTGAGCGGGTGAAAAAAATAGTTGTGTTTGAATAATCGGTTTCAATATGTTATTATAATTAGGCGGAAGCAATGAATTATGGCAGGTAAAATCTATTGGCATCCGGCCTTTGTCGGAGGAATTTTAATGATTGACAATATGGTTTACATAACATATAATTTTACAGACAGACAGACAGACAGACAGACAGACAGACAGACAGACGTTAGCTGACTGTATTTTTTTATGCACTTTTTTGATATAAGGCACATCATGCCGCAGTTTGCGGTGTGATGTGTTTTTTGGTTTAAAGAATATTTTATCAGGAGGGATGAAATGAAAAAGAAGACTATGGTTTCAGTATTTATGGCGGCGGTGTTGACATTGCAGACTGTGCTACCTGCATTTGCCGGTGTGGCCGGGACGGATGCGGCAGAGGAGACGGCGTCGGTATTAAGTCTCGAAGAGGCTGATCCGGCGAGCGAGCTGGTAGAACAGCCCGATGTACAGATGCCTGAAGAGGCGGTTCTCGGAGATGGATCAAATACAAATACTACAAAAGAAGCTGCTCTTGAATATACAATTGGAGATACTGTTACCGAGAATATGGAAAATGCATCTTATCGTGGGTGGTATAAATTTTCACTTGAGAAATCAGCAGTTCTACATTTTAAGGTCTCTTTTTCGCAGACAGGTGAGATTGGAACACCTTTTAGTTGGGAACATCCATTTTTTGCTATAACAGATGAAACAGGAAAGACGCTCTATCAGATTGAAACGAGTAGTATTGGATCCGTGTATCTGGGACTTATGAAGGGATCGTATTATATAGTGGCATGGAATAAAAGTGATAATGTAAAACTTGGCACAGCAACTATGGACTTGACTTATGAAGATCAGAAAAAACATTATCAGTCTGTTGTAGAGGAGTATGCTGACACATCAACACGGAATAATACTCGTGGTACTGCATCTTCACTTGCAGCCGGTGGTACTTATCATGGTATTTTGAGTGTGATGAATAACACAGACTGGTATAAGTTTAATCTGAGTAGTAAGGGTTTTGTTCGGGTGGCCACTCATGAATTTGGCAATTATGGGTTTAATGGTTTCAATATTGTGGATGCAAAGTTGGAAAATGAGTATCTGACAAGAGCAAAAGAGAGTGATGAAATATATGAAGTGGAGCTTGAGGCGGGAGATTATTATATCTATTGTTCAGACAGTACTCTTGAAAAATTTGTCGGTTCCTATGAGATTGTGATAGACGGTAAGGGTGGCTCATCGGGTCCCAATCCGGATCCCAATCCGGATCCGGTAGTGGATGATGATGAAAACTACACACCCCCGACAGCTCAATACACTCCTTCTTCAGACAGCATTTTAGTGGTTGGTACCAAGTGTGATATCAGTTCAAAGCTTAAGAGTGCATCCGGCAAGGTCCGCTATGTAAGCTCCGACAAAAAAATTGCATCCGTAAACAAAAAGGGGATAGTCAAGCCCAAAAAAGCCGGCACTGTTACCATTACCAAAGAGGTAAAAAATGGAAAGATCTGGAGCAAGGTTGACAGCGCCACTTACAAGAGTTACCAGCCCGTAATGCAAAAGAAGGCTACTATCGCCCAGTCCAAAAAGACCACTGATGCGAACCGCTTCATAACCGGCGTGGATTTTCGTCCTACCTCCTGGGAAAGCACCAACACAGGCGTTGCTATGGTGGATCCTAACGGTAAGGTAAAGCTCATAGCAGCGGGCACTACAAAAATAATAGCCGTTTACGGTGAAGGCAAAAATTCATCAAAGAAAAAGTATAAGATAAAATTAACGGTCAACTAAAATAATAAAGGCGGGGCTGTCGCACTAAAACGGTGTGACCGCCCCTTTTTTAATCTCTGAATCTCTGAAAAGCAAAGATATCAGTGAAAATCTTCCGGTTTTTTGTTATAATCAGAGAGGCAGTTTTGTTGTTATGACGAGAGGATCCGATAATGATCTTAAATGAAAAAATATCTATAGAACGCTTGATGAATGAAGGGAATAAATGCTATCCCGACAGAATAAAATTCTGTATTGACAGAAAACGGCAGAGAGTCAGTATAGATGAGGATATTCATGTAATAATGGAACATGAGCTGTATGATGATGGATCGGATTATAAAGATGTGTTCGGTGGAGATATTCTTTTTGGGAATGATCTATCCGGGATGAAGGTGATATGGGAAGCGCATCCGAATGTTGAACGTAACAGGGAGTTGCAGATTGGACATGGGCGTGAAATAACTGATGATGCGATCAGGGATGAACTGTTTGATATACTGAAGAAGTGGGTATATTAAAACAGAACGTACTGGAATGGAGATATATATGAACAGGGAAATATGGAACAGCCTGACTTTCTTTGAACAGCTTTCCAATATCGATGGTGAGGTGAGAAGACTTGTCCGGGCTCATACGGACTTTTTGGAGAATAGATCAGACAAGGACCATGCATATTTTTATCTTCAAAAGATAAAGATGATGATAGAGATGATCGCGTTTGATCCTAAAAATGCTTCAAAGGCTTACTGCGTGATAGAGTTTATGGATGAGATGGATGAGATCAGGCATTATCTTAACGGTGAAAGGGATGCGGATTATATTTTGAGATACTGGCGTCAGTACACAGACGCCATTAGTACGTATCCGGGTTGATGATCATAAACAGGGATGAACTGCTATGATCCAATAAATGAGTCGATCTTGTATATTTCGTTTCTCTACAGGTTCCAACCTTTCGAATTTCCTTTCTGTATTAAACTATACTGTTATTTATACAGAAAGTCATACCTATATGCACATAAAAAAGCCCCCTAAATAGGCCCCTAAAACACAGATTGAATACCGATAATTCTGCAAAAATGTAAAAAAATTTTAAAAACCTATTGACATGGTATGTGAATAGGTGTATTATTGCATTGTCGCTGATAAATGCGATAAGGAATATCTTAACGGAAATTAAAGGAAATCAGAAGATGTATTATTTCAGAGCTTATGAATTTATGATGTGTTGTCGAATGCGGTACTCCCGGGCATATAAGTATGGCCAGTGTTGTCATGTCGATGTTCACACAGAAACAGATGAGGTCTGAAGGAACATAGGATTAACGCGTGCCAGTTGCCCGGGAGAAAATGGAGCTTCCGGGCTTTTATTTTGCCCGGGACCCGGATCACTCTGACATGACAAAATAATATCGGTTTAAGATTTACAAACAGAAAAATTTCAAAAATCAATGGAGGAAAATAAAATGAGCGATTACAGATTTGAGACATTACAGTTACACGTAGGACAGGAACAGCCGGATCCCGCAACGGACGCCAGGGCGGTACCTATTTATCAGACCACTTCATATGTATTCAGGAACAGCCAGCATGCTGCCGACAGATTCGGTCTTGCGGATGCAGGTAATATTTACGGAAGGCTTACCAATTCCACACAGGGAGCACTGGAGGAGAGGATAGCCGCTCTTGAAGGCGGAAGCGCAGCTCTGGCAGTAGCATCGGGCGCAGCAGCGATCACTTATACGATCCAGGCTCTTGCAGCAAATGGCGGACACATTGTAGCTCAGAAGACCATCTACGGAGGAAGCTATAATCTCCTTTCACACACCCTTCCCCAGTATGGTATCGAGACTACTTTTGTGGATGCTCATAATTTAAGCGAAGTGGAAGGCGCCATCAAGGAGGATACCAGGGCGATCTATCTTGAGACTTTGGGTAATCCCAACAGTGATATCCCCGATATCGATGCCATAGCCCAGATAGCCCATAAGCATGGTCTTCCTCTTGTGATCGATAATACCTTTGGTACTCCCTATCTTATAAGACCTATAGAGCACGGAGCCGACATCGTGGTACACTCTGCGACCAAGTTTATCGGAGGACACGGGACCACACTCGGCGGTATCATAGTGGAGTCGGGTAAGTTTAACTGGAAAGCAGGCGGTAAATATCCGAACATAGCCGACGCAAACCCCAGCTATCACGGCGTATCCTTCTATGATGTGGTCGGTCCCGCAGCCTTCGTGACATACATAAGAGCTATCCTTTTGAGGGATACGGGAGCCACCCTTTCACCCTTTAACGCATTCCTTCTTTTGCAGGGCGTGGAGACTCTGTCACTCCGTCTTGAGAGGCATGCGGAGAACACAAAGAAGGTAGTTGATTTCCTCAAGAATCATCCCAAGGTGGAAAAGGTAAATCATCCTTCTCTGGCCGATCATCCTGATCATGCTCTGTATGAGAAGTATTTCCCCAACGGCGGAGCTTCCATTTTCACTTTTGATATAAAGGGCGGCAAAGATGCGGCATGGAAATTCATCGATAACCTTCAGATCTTCTCACTGCTTGCAAATGTGGCTGATGTGAAGAGTCTGGTGATCCACCCGGCTACCACCACCCATTCCCAGCTTAACGATGATGAGCTCAAGGATCAGGGAATAACCCAGAGCACCATCAGACTGTCCATCGGAACAGAGCATATCGATGACATCATAGCCGATCTTGAGAAGGGTTTTGCAGCGGTTTGATCTGAAATGAAATAGGTGAAGAAAACTCCTTAGTGTAATACTTCCGGAAAGCAGGGATATTTGTTCCCTGCTTTCTTTGTATTCAGGTATCCGCTTTTGGATGAAGAACAAAAAGAGTTTATGGATCAGGTGTTCATGTGAATATTTGTGACCACGCACTGGTCGCCGGTTATGGTGATGTAGATATTTTTGATGTCATCCAGCATGGTGGTCGTATTCTTGATGTTCAGACCGCCGCCGGAAATCTGGGTGACGATGATGTTCTGGCGTCTTGTGATGGTGGCGCTGCAGTCGGTCCCGTCCTTGTGCTTCTGGACCCAGCTGTCCCAGCTGCCGAAGTCATTGCCTCTTCCTATCTGGGTACGGTTTGTGACCCTTTCGTCTGAATTCCAGCATTCTCCGTCAAAGCGCAGGAAAGCCAGTTCCTTGTAGTCCGGGCTGTCAATTTTGCCGTCCGATGAAGTGTAAAGCACGATGAACGGGCAGTGCCAGATCAGTCTGGCGGTGGGAAGGCTCTTCGTGTGGAAGCGGATATCAGCCTTGTCCCTCAGCAGTACGCCCTCTGTATAGGCACTTCTCCAGCCGTCTATCTGTATATTCGGAACGTTTCCGGCAGGTCCGTCGATAAAGCTTATCTCGGGAGCTATCCTTTCAATAGTGGATTCCTCTGCCGTCAGTCCGGTCTTTTTTACTTCAAAATCAGTGAGCAGGCAGTTTTCTCCGGTGAAACTGATATAGGAGTAACGGGTGCTGTCCGGGAGTGCCGTTATGGTCTCGCATACATAAGAGCCCGATGCGATCCTTATACGGATATGGTCCTTAAATCTCACTGCGTAGATATCATATTCCCGGCCTTCTTTGGACTGGGGTTTGTATTTCCCGGAGATCATTTTTGACTGTACTTTTCTGGCTCCCAGGCATTTCATTTCGCCGTCCCATCGTATGTCCGCATATTCAAAATACAGCCGCTCCCTTGCCTGTTCGTCATCGGGAGATGCGTGAACCTTCGCATCGAGGGAATCAAAAAGCAAAAGCATGGGGAGGGACTGTGCCGGATCGGCAGTTTCGGAGGGAATGGATTTAAAATGTATA
>JAEEGL011774512.1_pt1 | contig 12244 bp, 9 predicted proteins | sample 9134231 | NCBI WGS metagenome assembly JAEEGL01 (sample SAMN16246548, study PRJNA631951) | gut metagenome | biome: gut microbiome; feature: rumen; material: fiber-attached | host: Bos | place: Iran: Karaj | collected 2018-10
GAATACATTTGCAATAGCGATAAGACTCTCTCTTGCAGTCTCATCAGCCTCAACCTTGATAAGGCATATCTCACGAAATACAGATTCGCCGGGCTTAAGGACTTTGACATTTCTGACGTCCACAAGCTTTGCAACCTGCTTTTCAATCTGCTCGAGTATCTCATCATCTCCTGATGCCACGATGGTGATCCTTGTGTATTTGGGATCGAAGGTCGCACCGGCAGTGATACTCTCGATATTATAGCTTCGTCTTGAAAACAAGCCTGAAATACGGCTGAGAACTCCTGATGTATTATCTACAAGTAACTGTATAACTTTCTTATTCATATCGAAAATATACTCCAAAAACAAATGATAAATAAAATAGTAGCACAATGAAGCAAAATGTCAATAAATATGGGCTTTGCATCAATCGTTCTCGTTGCACTTGGAAAGGGCAAGAGTACCTGTTCTCGCAACCTCCACAATCGAGATTTGATTCATCATTGTGAGCATGACTTTAATACGGTCGGGGGTATCGCAGAGCTGTATAATCATCATGTTTGATGACATATCTACTATCTCGGCTTTCATGAGACGGCAGATATCGATGATATCATTTCTGTTGCCCTTGTTGTATTTAATCTTCATGAGCATGAGCTCTCTTGAAACGGCAGCAGTAGGTTCGAATGTCTTAATCTTAATGACATCAAGCTTCTTATTAAGCTGCTTCTCTATCTGCTCAAGAGTACCCTCTGTACCACTTGAGACAATAGTCATCAGAGAGACCTGATTATCATCTGTCTCTCCTACGGCAAGGGAATCAATATTAAAGCATCTTCTCGAGAATAATCCGGCTACCTTTGAGAGTACACCGCTTCTGTTTTCTACAAGTACCGAAAAAATACGATTCATATCGTTATCTCCAAAATATCATTAAACGAGATCCATGGGATCAATGAAACATTCCATCAAATACGACTCATCATTCTTTAAGAATTCATCGATTGCCTTATCAGCATCCTTATCATTCAGAACCCTGATAAACTTAAGGTCGTAAGCAGTTGCCAGCTTCTCAAGGTCAGGGCTTCCGTCAAGGTCTACTACAGAATAGTTATCCTTGTATGTAAAGTGCTGATACTGACGAACCATGCCGAGATAATTGTTTTTAAGAACGATTATCTTAACGTTTGCTCCGTGCTGACGCATGGTTGCAAGCTCCATCATGGACATCTGGAACGAACCATCACCGCAGACGGCAACAACCTGCTTCTTGGGACAGCCGAGCTTTGCGCCCATAGCTGCGGGAATTGAATATCCCATGGTACCCATACCGCCGGTAGTTAAAAATCTGCCCTGCTTTACGATGTGATACTTGCACGACCATATCTGATTCTGACCTACATCCGCAACGTATACGGCGTCGTCCTTCATCTTCTTTGAGAGCTTTGTGATAAAGCCTGCAGGATCGACGAACTTCGGATTTGTCTTTCTGACAACCTTTAGCTCTTCCCTGTATTTATTAAGTGTATTAAGCCAGTCACTGTAATTACCGTCTATCTCGTACTCGGTAATATCTGTCAGAATGCTCTTTGCATCGCCTACGATAGGAATATTGGGACCTGCGTTCTTTCCGATTTCGGCAGGGTCTACATCTATATGAATAAGTGTCTTGTCTTTTGTAATGCTGTCAGGCTGGTTTACAGCTCTGTCGGCAACTCTCGCACCGATTAAGATAAGGAGGTCCGCTTCCTTCATGGCTCTGTTGGCACAGGGGAAACCGTTGTTTCCGACCATACCAAAGTACAGAGGGTGCTCTGTAGGCATTGTACTGATACCCATCATAGTGGAAACCACAGGGATTGAGTACTCCTCAGCAAAAGCCTTGAGCTCTTTGCATGCGCCTGATAAGATAACGCCTCCGCCTACGAGAATCAAAGGCTTCTTTGCATCATCAAGCTCCTTTACGACCTTTTTTATCTGAAGGGCATTACCCTTTACAGTCGGCTTGTATGTACGGAGCTTTACTTCCTTTGGATACTCAAACTTTTTCGCAAGACCGTTCTGAATATCAATGGGAATATCGATAAGTACGGGACCTTTTCTTCCTGTATTTGCAATATGGAAAGCCTCTTTGAATATTCTCGGGATATCGGCAACATCCTTTATTAAATAGCTGTATTTAACAAAAGACTCAACAGCTCCGGTGATATCAGCCTCCTGGAATACATCAGAGCCGAGGAGCTCTGAATTTACCTGACCTGTAATACAGATGAGCGGTATACTGTCGGCAAAGGCAGTTGCAATACCGGTAATAAGATTTGTTGCTCCCGGGCCGCTTGTGACGGCGCACACTCCGGGCTTTCCGGTGACTCTCGTGTATCCACTGGCTGCATGGGCCGCATTCTGCTCAGTCCTGACAAGCACGGACTTTACCTTTGACTCAAGTATACTGTTGTAGAATGGGCAGATAGCCACACCCGGATATCCGAATACATATTCAACGCCTTCCGCCTCAAGACATTTTACGATTAAATCAGCACCGTTCATTATTTTTCCGATCCTTTATTTTTTATGAAATCTTCTTTTTTTGATAATAAAAAACAATAATTATTTTATTAAAATTTATTATAATTTGCAAGAAAATAAAGAGAGCCGCGCTCCCGGCTCTCTTTAAAAATGTTATGTCTGGTTCCGTTATCCTGATTTATTTTGAAATACCGTTACCTGCCACTCTCTCGTGCATTCTTTTTTTCTGACTTCTTGCGGCATTGTCGGCTTTTTTGACTACATTCTTTCTCTTTTCTTCGCCTTCATTCATAATGTCATCAAACGAAACCTTTTTCCTTTTGTCATTTTCCTTAACTACTTTATTTTCCCTGACAGTCTTCTCGCCCTGTGCATCCTTTAATTTGATGTCTGCAAAATTCTTGTTTGTAAGGCCTGTATCGAGATCATTAAGGAAGCCTGCTGCGCATAACAAACGATCATTACCCTTATCGGATGTTCTGTACTTTCCGGCAGCATTCTTGGCATTTATATAATCGGCAGAATTCTTTGCGGTCTCCTTAATAAGTGCAGAAACCATATCCTTGGTGTATCCATGGGTGGTCTCAAGCATTTTGAAATCATCTTCCTTAATCTGACCTCCTTCAAGAACCATATCATTAAAGCTCTGATACAGCTCATGCATTTCCTTAAAAGATCCAAGCATTCTCTTAAATTCCGACGAATCGGTGAGACGGTTTGAATCATTGTAAAGAGTATGATATATATCATCGGCAGACTTAAGTATATCAAGAAGATTTTTGCCGTATTTCTCCTCCTTTTGAGGATTCATGAGTATATCAACGGAATAATTGTATGTCCTGTTTATCGGCTTATCATACTGGGTGATCTTAATCGGCTCCGCAACCTGTTCAATATTTCCTTTTTCAAAATTAAACTTATAAGGAATATATTCAACTTTCTTGCTCTTGTCTGTCAAAACAGATGCAAATTCAAATTCCATAGCGGTTTTAAGCTGCTCATCCGTCAGGTCCGCATCCTTGAATTTATCCTTTACGATAGATGAAAGAGGCTTTCCGTCGACCATGATACGATCGGTCACCTTTTTGCCCATTTCGTTGCTTGCTATACATGAATAGTAGCTGTACAGGTTGCATGCCGTATTTACATAGAGCTCATGCACGGCATCCTTGACATCCTGTGAGACATCCTTGCTGTATTCAAAACCGTCAGGGATCGCTTCAAGCAGTCCTTTTATTTTTTCTTCTGACTGTCCTTTTGAAAAATCCGTATTTTCTGTACGGTATATATCAGAGCCTGAGTCTATTTTAGTCTGCTTGACTTCTGAGATGCCCTCTCTTAAATTTACCTCTTTATCTGAATAAACCGATTTATATTTTATATCATTTATATCAAGATCAGCGTTTTCGCCTTTCAGAAAATCGGTGTATTTTTTATCATTTTTTTCTTTATCCCCTACCATATTCGGCATATTTGTATATATCCCGAATACATCAAAATACATATTTGCCAATACATTATTTTCAAGTTCGGATATGCTCTTACCCTGAGTATAGTCTATAAATTCCATAAGCTTGGGATAAATCAAAGCCTTAAATTTATCACCCTGATTGACAAAATCCTTAAATGTACCGAGAACATTCGCAAGAAGCTCAACCTTACTGAACATCATCATATTCTCTTCGCCCATTGCATCTACAACATATCCTGAAGTAGCAGGATTTTTCCATAAATCCGGATATTCCTGAACAATGTCCTTTACATAAAATGATAATTCCGGAAAACTGTTCAGGTATTCAAAAGCATCCTCCGGTTTCTTTATAAAATCCTTTGACGGTAATTTTTCTGCGACTATCTTGCCGACGGAATCAGCAACCCATTTACCAAAAACAGTGGCCTTTTTTCCTGCATCAGGTCTTGCCACCTTATCTTTATTCTCATTCAGATCAAAAATCTGATTATTAACAAGACTTTTATGAAAGTCCTCAAAATATTCCTGCATCTGCTCTTTTGACGGATCAACAAGAGTTCCTTCTACCCATTCCCTTACCTTTGAATAAGGCAATCCCTTCTCGGACAAAAGATACATAACAAATGGACCTCTTGATCTGACAGGTCCGCTCTTAAAACCGGCAAGACTATATGCTTTTGTATATTCATTACTGATCTTACCATCTTTAAAAAAAACACTCATTGTAGGTACTGGCATAATTATTCTCCTTTCATACATCCAAATATTAATTATGTTTTTTGATTCTTGCCCATTATAAAATAATGACTGTTGCAAAAGTGTTGCACATTATCCAAAGACGAATCGTTTTTCATTTGCAAGAAATATGTGTGACAAAAGTTGTAAATATCGGGGAATTATGTTAACCTTTAGATTATTGGGACGGAGCGTGAGTATATATATTTCGACGCTGAGCTGACCGCAATGCGTGAAAATATATATACTCTCACTCCTGATTCAAAAAGTGTGAAATAAAGGGATAGGAAAGATGAAGATAAGAAAAATATTAATAATAGCCGGTGCTTTAATGATATCGGCTTCCATGATGTTTGGATGCGGCAACAAAAAAGCAGATGAATTAAATACATACAAGGCATCGCTTGAGAACATATATAATCAGATAAATACTACAGCTGTATCGATCAACAATATCGACGTAAACAGCGAGGCTCCGGAAGCGTCTCTGCTTAAGTATATAGATGATATGAAGATTGAGATTGCCTCTCTCGCTGCTCTTAATGCTCCCGAAGGATACGAGCAGGTAACAGGTCTGGCCCAGGAAGCTTTAAGTTCCATAACCCAGAGCAGCACCCTTTATCATCAAATATATGACGAGCCCGGATATATAAACTATGACGAAACAAAAGCCGGTCAGGCATTTAATTTCTACACATACTCGATTGGCAAGCTTAACAGTATCGGCATCTTCCTGTATGGAGAGACACCCTCCGGCAACAGCGTATCAGGACAGGCCGTATCAGGAAATTAACTTTCTTCTTTCGGAGTTTCACTTATATTCTCATCTCCGAAATCAAATATATCATCCTCATTTACAGGATTCATTTTGTCATATTCTTTATCATAATCTTCAAGTCTGTGTACCACTTTGATCTTCATGGCAGACTTCATTCTCTTTATCAGCCCGTTATACTTTGTTGAATAAAAGTCAGGGAATGACTTTAAATATCTGGTTTCAAGAGCCACAAAGGTGGTATTTACACCTTTTAATTTTACGATGAGGTTTTTGCCCTTCTGGACTATCACAAATCTGTCGAGCTCGTCTTTTTTGTTATTAAGCTTCTCAAGACCACTCTCCACATAATTATCCCATGCATCATAGAGCTGCTTGCACTTTTTATTGAGATTCATCATGCTGACTGTCGTAAATACGGCGTCAAGAATAAAGAATCCCCAGATAAAAATAGCAGCGTAATATCTCACCTTAATAGGCAGGTGACTCAGTCTCACAAATACAAAGGGGTGAAGAAGCTTTATAAAGAATAAAACTGCAAAGCCAAAGAAAAGTCCTGATACAACGCTGACTCTGCCGTTTATATTAAGGGGAAAATAACTGTAATCCCAGTATCTTGCATTAAAAAGCTTTTCAAGAACGTATGAAGTCACATACTCAACAGCACATACAAGGAGACCTGACATAACCACAATCTTGAAGCTGCTGTCTATCCCCTGAAGGAAATACATACCCATAAGGGGGGCAACAGCATATATAGGACAGTAAGGACCTATAAAGCATCCTCTGTTCATAAACTTACCCTGTTCTATAAGGGAGAAAATAGTGGATTCATAGAACCAACCGATGAATGCGTATATAAGCATGGCGCAGGTCATCGTATAAAAATCCATATCAAGAAATCTAAAATCCGTAAAAGGCATGGGTGCCGTCAGTAATATACTCATTTATTTAAAGCTCTTTTCTTTTTTAATTCGCCCTTGCCCTTTAAAGTCTCTTTAAGGGCGCAGAATTTATCTGCTATGCAAAGGAGTGCTCCCTCCCTGCATCTTGGAGGCGTAGGTGTAAGCGGAAACATATGATGCTTTATCATATCTCTCTCGATAGCGCTTAAGTCAAAATCATGACATGCATTTTTTAGGGATTTTGTGGGATGGGTATAACCGTGAATGGAATTTTCCCACGACTTTTCATGCCAGTCATAGAGGAAATAATCATGAAGCAGGGCTCCGCGTATCAGTTCCTCCTCGTTTACATCTATCTTTAATTTATATGACATATAATAAGCGGTATGAGCCACGTTTATACAATGTTCGCGAACCGTTGTGGATCCGTGCTGTATAAACTCCTTATTCATGTCAAAACGGGAATCTTTTCTTGTCTCGTGAAGAATTCGATAAAACTTTTCAAGCTTATCGTCCGGAAGCTCCCTGCGTTTCTTTTGTTTATGTAAGTTTTTTTTATATTTCATAATCACTGTTTCCTGAGTAAGTCTACGAGATGAGCTCCGGCACCGAGTAGTTCCGGTCTCTCTCCGTTTTTGTACTGATAATCGACAAAGAGATTAAACTCATCATCGCTCATCTCTTTTAACGATTCTCTCATATAATCAGCAGGTCCGTCAGGAGAAAAAATTCTCTCTCTTTTAAGCCCTGCCTCTTTATTCAGACTGTCTATATCAGAGAGCCTGATGTAATCATAAATATCTTCTTCACTTCCCCGAATGACGAAATCTTCATCAAGCTTACCACTGTCCATGCATTCCCTTGCATGATGCTCCTTGAATGCATATGTCACCACTCCGTAATCGTTCGTGAGATATGCGACAAAAATAATTCCGTCACTCTTTGTGATACGTTTTGCTTCAGATAAAGCCGTAAGCTTGTCATCTCTTCCAAACAGATGGTACATGGGCCCGAAAAGAAGGGTGATGTCATATTCATCACTTCCAAGCTTTTTTAATTTAAGGGCGTTGCCTTTATGCGCTTTTACAAGGGGATAGTTTTGTTTTAACCTTCCGAGATTATGCTGAATAAGTTCAACGGCGCTTACATCATATCCTCTTTCCGATAAAGGACCGCAATACGCTCCTGTTCCGGCTCCGATATCCGCAATCTTTATTTCAGATTTGTTCCGGCCGTTTTTTTCAAGTTTCTCAAGATATTCGTCTACATAGCGCATGGTATTGATATACTCTATCATTCCATGCCTTGATTTTAGTCTTTTGTCCTCGTTGAATTTATTATAATGTTCAAAGAGATAATCCATCTTAGTTATCTTCGTTACTGTCACTCATATTCGACATCTTGTTTACGAAATTCCAGAATATATCATTATCTTCTTTATCTTCCTCGCAATGTCTGTCAAAGAATTCCTTAATGGCATTCTTAATTTCAAACGGAGCCAGTGATTTAAGCAGATAACCGTCCGGATTGTATTTAAGTACCTCAAGAACCGACTTTTTGTCGCCCTTGCCTGTAAGGAATATAACAGGTACATTCATTGATGCCGGCTCTTTTCTTAGCATCTCAAGCATCTTGGCACCTGATACAATAGGCATCTCGTAATCAAGAAGTATTAAATCAGCATCATTTTTTGCAAGCCATGTTAGTGCATTCATGGCGGAATTAACGACTACTACAGTATAGTCAACTTCAAGCCAGCCCTTAATCGTACGAAGCATCAGAGGATCATCATCAACCACGAGGATTTTCTTTCTGAACTGTTCATAAGATAAAAGCTCAGTTTCCTCTATGATACCTGTAGTAAGCTGTCCGACATTAAGCGGTCTCTCGAAAAACTTTATAATCTGAGATTCAGGTACATATTCAGATATAGCCTGTTTATCGCCTGGATTTCCGACTACAAAAAGCTTAATGGTACACTCAAGCACTGTCTTATGGAGTGCACTTAAAAATTCCGTATCTCTCTCAATATTGTCCCATAAAAACAACAAAAAGAATGCATCATCAGGAAGATCTTCGCTCATCTCTTCAAGCTGTGCCGGATCAGGTCCACACACAGATACTTCGAAAGAAGCAATCTCCAGATTCTTTTTGATAGAGTTCGTCATGAAACTCTCTTTTTCACAGATAATTATGATTTCCCCTCTCATAATTTTCCCTCTATACTTTTAACCCTTTTATACTAAAACAACCAACTTTAATACTTTACACTATTATACACCAGATAGCAAAGAAATAATCAAATCATAATCAATATTTCTTACGGCTTTTTTCAGCTCTTCTATCAAAGATTTCTTATCATCAGGTATTGAATAAGTCACAATGGTCTCCATAACAGCATCCACATTGTCCATATCAAAGGCCTGGGCAAACTCTTTCATGGCAGCCAGCATCTCATCAAGATCCTCATGGCTTATCTTGGGAAGTGCCTCGGCAGTACTTTCAGATTCTTCATCTTCTCCTACATCCAGAAGTTCCTTAAAACTCCTTAAATATGTGAGAAGGCCAGGAGTAAACTCCTCTATATCAGCAAGAAGCTCATCTGACTTGGCGGTATTATTTTCCTTAACCGCATTCAGGTATTCATTGCCAATATTCTCAAGGTTAAGGGCCATGGCCGACAGCCTCATGGCTCCGATAAGTCTTGCTGATGACTTAAGGGCGTGAACATGAACGGTGTAATTCTTCATCTCACGTTTTTTAAGTTCCCTCTCTATTGTATTTGCAGTCTCCTCGACGCTTTCCCGGAAATCCTTTAAAACTTTGAGGAGAATAACTCCCGATCCCGAATTTTCAATTCCGGTCTTAACATCAATTCCCCTGCCCTCATAAGCAGCAAGCTCATCACTGATAACCACAATCTCATCATTGGAATTGTAAACTTCGATAGGCTCAGCATGGCTCTTTTTCTCAGGAGGCAGGTATTTCTCAAGAGATGCCTTAAGAGTTGCATAGCTGACAGGCTTAGACATATAGTCAGAGAAGCCTTCCCCAAGGTAAAAGTCACGGCTTCCGTAAATCGCATTTGCCGTAAGAGCTATAACAGGCGTTGTCATGTTCATGTTGCCCGAAACCTTTTCCATTGCATGAAGTGCTTCAATACCGTCCATCTCAGGCATCATATGGTCAAGGTAAATGATATCGTACTTTCTCTCAGTGACCATCTTCAACATCTGCTTTGCACTGGCAGCTGTCTCAATATTAAGTCCTGTCTTTTTAAGGAGACTCTCAAAAACAAAGAGGTTATTTTCGGTATCATCGACAACAAGAACAGTTGCAGCAGGAGCATAAAACGTTTCAACACTGTATTTATCAGTCTTGTTATCATCGTAAACGTTTCCGTCAAATTTATATTCGCCAATCTGCTCCCATCCGCCAACAAGCTGACGAAGAAGAAAGCTGAATGTAGAGCCCTTATTATACTCAGATTCAACACAAAGCTCAGATCCCATCTTATCAACATATTGTTTTGTAATTGCAAGTCCGAGACCTGTGCCCTTAATACTCCTGTTGCGGACAACATCAAGTCTGTCAAATGCAGTGAACAGCTTGTCCATATCCTCATGTTTAATACCGATTCCGGTATCCTTTACTGAAACACTGAGGCACACTGAATCGGGAGACGCATCCTTGCTGTATCCGATAGTAAGGCATACCTTGCCTTTTTCAGTATATTTAATTGCATTTGTCAGCAGATTTGTAATACATTGTTTAATTCTGGTCTCATCACCGATTAAATATCTCGGTATATGAGAATCAATATCTACTTCAAATGAAAGGCCTTTATCATTTGCAAGAGACTGGGTGTTACTTACAAGATCATTAATCAACTCAAGTACATCATATTTAACAGGGACTATCTCTATCTTGCCCGCTTCTATCTTGGAGAAATCAAGGATATCATTGATAATTCCAAGAAGGGTCTTGCCGGCGCTCTGAATACGCTTTGCATACTGATTAATCTCAGGGTCCTTGTTCTCAAGGAGTATCATCTCATCCATACCAAGGACTGTATTAATAGGCGTTCTGATTTCATGGGACATGCTGGCCAGGAAGAATGACTTTAATTTATTAGCCTCATCCGCTATCTCCTTCTGCTTCTCCATATCCTTTAAGTGATTGTAATATGCAGTCACATCGGTCATGGCAAAGATTGTCATATCCCTGAAGCGTTCATCTTCAAACTGCTTTTCTTCAAATCTGTACGATTTGTTCTCAACATTAAGAAGCTGATTTCTTTCAATGAGCCAATGAATATGGTCGATGGCATCCTGGGGCGAAGCTTCAATAAATGGGAAAACCTTTTCTATCATCCTGTTGTAGTATGCAATATCACCGTATTTATCAAGGGCAACCACTCCGGAAGAAAGGTCGTCTACAATGTAATCTTTTGTTGCGGTTTCAATATCAAACAGGTTATTTTTAAATGTTGCAACAATAATAATAATTGCGCAGATAAGAAAACCTATCTGATTAAAATCATAATATCTGCCAATCGGCAGAACACAAAGCACACCCACAAGTGATTCAGAAATAAGAGCTACCATAATCATTTTATACTGATTAACCTTACGTTTGCTCTTCTCTCCCGCCATTGAATTAACAAGAACAAATATACATGTAAATACAAGAATATTTACATTAATCAGCCAGCTAATATAAAACGGCCCCTTCGTATAATTGAATAAAGCCATTCCGTCAACAAATTCCACGTCGTAATTGGCATAGAAAAGTCCTGTCTTTCTGGTAGTGATTATTACAATTAACATGCTTACAGAAATTATTGATTCAATTACTGTAACAAATTGGGGGACCTTATATTTACAGAGATTCACAACGAAATACAGAGTTGCGATGATTACCCAGACTTTGCCAAGCCAGGAATACAAAAGAGCATAGAAATAGAGTTCGTCTGTCGTACAGAACTGCATAATCAGAACAGCAAGGTTGCAGATAAGCATACCCATGCAGTTCATAAAAAGATAAAAATGAGTTCTTATTCTCATTTTTCTGAAAACAAGAACAGTCTCATACAAAACAGTTGCAAATATAGCAAAATAACTTATCGTTATCAGATTATCCATCCCCGAGTATTCCTTTTATACTTTATATCAATTTCCCTTTATTATTCTATATATTATATCATATCAGTTACATAAAATATACACATGTAAACCAAATTATTATTGCTCAATTCAACTATTCTAACGAAAAACATCTCCTGCCACGCTAAGCGCACGCTTCGCTACGCAATGCGTGTCACGAGAAGTTTTTCGTTGCGTAATATTTGATTTTTAAAAAAAATCGCAATAAATTACACTTTGTCTTTCTCTCCCCAAGTATGAAGAAGCGAGGTTTCTTACACAAGTGTCATGGCTGACAAGTTCCAAGCATGCCACCCACTCCGAGAATGAAAAAATATCCCCCGGCGTGCATTGCGGTTAGCTCAGCACGACGGGGGATATTTTATTCATTCGAGTATATAAACTATGCTTAGAACTTGCCAGCCTTAGCAGCCTCTTCGATAGAAACCGCAGTAGAAACCGTCATACCAACCATCGGGTTGTTTCCGGCACCGATAAGACCCATCATCTCTACGTGAGCAGGAACTGATGAAGAACCTGCAAACGGAGCATCTGAGTGCATACGTCCCATAGTATCTGTCATACCGTATGAAGCAGGACCTGCAGCCATGTTATCAGGATGAAGTGTACGACCTGTACCACCACCTGAAGCTACTGAGAAGTACTTCTTACCGGCTTCAACTCTCTCCTTCTTGTATGTACCTGC
>JAEEGL013974176.1_pt1 | contig 12244 bp, 10 predicted proteins | sample 9134231 | NCBI WGS metagenome assembly JAEEGL01 (sample SAMN16246548, study PRJNA631951) | gut metagenome | biome: gut microbiome; feature: rumen; material: fiber-attached | host: Bos | place: Iran: Karaj | collected 2018-10
CACGGCGATGGTTGACTCTTGGAGCAGGACAAACTTCCCCGGTGCTGACGCCATCGGCACTTATGATGACACCACTACTGAGGACTCTGATAACATCGCTGACTACACATGGACTGAATGGAAGGGCGAGAAGGGTGACAGCGGCGCTTCAGCAGCATCTGTCGTTCTTGACACGTCAGTAATATCAGTTCCAGTGGACACCGACGGCTATGTCATTGATAACTTCCACGCTGAAGTAGGTGTGAGACTTTATGTCGCTGGTAAGGATGTGGTAGCCACGGAGATTAGTATTGATGAGCAGGATGGATCCTCTCTGGTGTCAGCGCCCGCTAATGCGCTTGCCGCTATGCCGTGGGCTACTGAGAATGACTATGAGTTGAATGATGGACAGATAAACTTCAAGCGCAACGCATCTATTAACGAAAACACACTTGTGCTGACAGGTGACGCATGGGCTGTCGTGCCTGACAGACTGATAGTTGAAGTAAAAAAAGGAACGCTGCTCAGAGAGCATGCAGCCAATCTTACTGTCGGCGGCTCTGACGAGGACAAGAATTATATAGAGGGGTTTGCCTCTATTGCTATCCAGCGTCAATACGTTCCCACCAACGGACGGGAAGGTGCTGATGCCGTCAGTATGATGTTGACAAAGTATAACGTGATTCTTAACCAGCAGCAGTCAGGTGCAAAGACAATACCTCTTGACGATGCCTATACGGATGTGATGGCGTATGTGGGTGATATGAATGTCACCGGCAATGCGGTAATAACGGCAACGCCGTCAAAGGTTGACGACCAGCCTGTATGCGCTGTGTCTGTTTCCGGCGGGAGGGTCACGATTACAAGTATTGGCACTTATAATAAGACTGTTGATGGTAAGGAGAAAACTTATTATTACGACAAGGGAGAAGTGAATATCCAAGTCTCTTACAATGGAAAGAAATACCCGTTGGTGTTCGGATTTTCCTGTAATCTCTTGGGAACATGGAAAGAAGAGACGGAAAATGACATCAATCGTGCCGTGGCGGAAAAAATCAATTACCTGTATGATGACGAGAACCCCGATCAGGTAGTCAAGCAGGCGGATTACGCTGAGTATGTTCGGTCGGCCACAGAGAACACGTCAAAGATAAGTCAGAGAGTCGAATCTGTTGAGTCTGGAAAAAACCTTATCAAAGAGCTTACGAGAGGGTGGGTTGGATCAGACCCATCTATTGACACCGTTACTTACGGAAACTATTGGAGTATTCTTGACAGTAGCAGCGATCTGTATTCTCCTGTCATTCGTTTGCAACCGGACACATGGTATTGTTTCTCAGCTATTTTTGAAAACAATCCGTATAATGACTCTTCTTATGTAATAGAGCCTGTAAGTAGTAGGACGTATAACAATGGTAATGAACTTTATAACAGCGGTTATGGAACCACACCGACAATAACATGGCACAGAGTAGGTAATACATATAGATATTATTTCACTTTCAAGACAGGGGAAGTGGAACTATTATTTGCTTTCAACTACTATTCAGGTACTAACTGTGAATTAAAACAGCCACAGCTTGAATTAGGTATTGTTCCCACTGAGTTCTTCGCATCCTCCTATGAGCAGTCTTCACTTGTCAAGCAGACAAAGGACGCTTTGACCGTTCAGATTAACGGCAAGGCATCACAGGCTGACCTTACTGTCACTGAGAACCGAATAATGGGAGAGGTGAACACTAAGGCATCCACAGGCTATGTGGACATCACGGCAAGCAATGTCATCGCCAAGATAAATGAGACAGGTATAGACATTGAGAACAAGAAAATCACCATGACCGCAGAACAGACCTTGTTTAAGGATTTGGCAGGTCGTGAAATGATTTCATTCGAGATGGTAAACTATAACGGAGAAAGTCTTCCGTCTCTTGTGTTCTGGGACAGCCGTGGAAAGAAGAACGGTGAAAAAGCATGGGTGTTGAACTGGAGAGGTCTCATCGACATGATGCAAAATACGGTCAATCCGTCTTTTACTGAATCTGATGGGATGTATGGTTCTATCAGGACTGGCGGTGACAGTCTTACAGAAGGAAGTAAGTGGTATGCTGAGACTATATGGTGGTTGAACCAAGCGCATGGAGGGATAAGACCAAGTATAGATATGGTGTCAAAATACCTGTATAACATGGGCTATACAAGGCAGGGTGGTCAAGTCAATCCTTTCCCAGTTGGCTCTGAAAATTGTGACGGAAAACTATATAACAGCGATGACTGGGACAGTGTACACCTTCCTACAGGAACACCCGTTGCAGGATGGTACATCACCAATGTCACGCCTTATGCGCAGGGAGGTGAGACGTATCGAAAGATGTTTACATTTTCACATTACAATGGAGGTGTGCAAAACGCAACATTTGTGGTATGTATTGATGCCTTGTACGTTTATGACATTCACGGACAGATAGTAAGCACATATTACCAGATTTACCAGACAATGACAGACTCTTCTGTACAAACAGGCTCTGATGCGGGAGGTGAATACATGATAATACCAACGGTAAATAATATCTCATAATAAATAAACTAAAAACAAAAAGGTATGATAGAAAAAGTAATTGTTAATGGTGGTCAGGCTGTTGATGTCAACGACGCAAGACTTAACAGACTTCAGAACATCGGGCAAGGCTCCGAACAGTTCTTGACCAAGAAACAGGATGGTACGTTTGGTTATGCTACTACAAACGATGCCGCGCAGATACTGACAGCCGCACAGACAATGTATTTTGTGCGCGTCTGGAATCTGGCAAACTCCACGCCAGTGGCAGCATCATGGAAGGGAAACCTTGCCTTCGGACAGGAAATGGAAAGTTATCTCGGACTTGGATGTTATCTTGTGCAGAACGATCATAGCCGACGTAAGCTGGCGGCAAACAATCATTACCGCTTTGCCAATGGTGGAACTGCAAAACTTGACGGAAGTATGGGTCATTACCAATGGGGATGGGGAGTAAAGTTCTATATCCTTGTTAAGAGATATGGCACATTGCTTGAGCTTGGCGCGTCACTTTCCTATGTTCCCGGTTACGAGAACTATTGTATTCCTGTCGGTTCCATGTCTGCCGCAGGATGGGCAACGATGGAACGCAGTACGTCTACCCTTGTGTCATATATCAATGATACTGCGGACTATCGAGGAGGCAATAACGACGCCACAAAAGACGGACTGTTCAACACCCTGCTTGGTAAACCAGCGTCAAGTATGACCACACGGGCGTTCCTGACCGCCGCAAGAAAGAACGGTGACGGATGGCTTGGGTCTTCCATGCGTCATCAGGCAGTCGCCAACATTCTCTTCTTTCTCATATTCGGCACACTCAAAGTTGACTCAGCGGTCAATAACACACGTGACAGCAATGGGCTCCGACAGGGAGGTCTTGGGCAAGGAGCAACAAACGCAGGCGGTTGGTGGAATACATCATTTAATTATTTCCCAGTTATTCCGATGTCCGCTGGTATTGACATGGGAGACGCATGCGGCAACTTCTCTTATGATGTAAAGGATGGTGACGACAACGTTCTGCAGACTATGCACTGTCAGAATTTCTTTGGGTTAAAGAACGGTCTCGGCGGTATTATGTGGAGAATGATGACTGACGAGATCCTTGTGTCTAACGCCGACGGGTCGCAAACACATTACTATGCGACACAAATTATGAAAGTGAATGGCGCCTACACATATAATATAGACGGAACGCTGACGGGTATGAGGGCAGGAGCCACCACACCTACCGACGCATCGGCAAGATGGAGATATATCAGTGAGGTCGCGTTCTCTTGTCTTGAGTGTATTCCAATATCCTGCGACGGCACAGACTCCACATTTTTCTGTGACGGCTATTATAATCCAATCGCCACGTCCGGGTCTCGTTTGGTTCTCCGTTCTGGCTCTTTGAGCTATGGTGGTCAATGTGGTCCCTCGATTGTCAGCGGTTTCTATGGTGTCGGGGACGCCGATGCGGTCAGCGGGTCGTCGCTCTGCGAGGTTACCGAGGAGTGGTCTGTGGACCCGGTGGATGAGAGTGGTCAACAGTTGGCTAATGCAAACTAAAGTGAGAAAAGTAAACATAAGTATAACCAGACAGCAAGCGAAAACAAGGGGGGCAGGCGCACGATAGTGCGCTCCCCCGCGAAGCCAAATCTTATTGATACAAAAGAAGCGCAAAAAAGAATGAATGCACAAAAAAAGGTAGCTCTCGTTTCAGGTCCGGGTCTCGTTTGGTTATCCGTTCTGGCAATTTGAACAATGGTGGTCAATGTGGTCCCTCGATTGTCAACGGTAACAATGGTGTCGGGAACGCCAATGCGAACAACGGGTCGTCGCTCAACTTATTTTGATTGTGTGAAGTGCGGTTCTGCCGCATAGATAAAAATAATATGAAGGAACGAGGTGCCTCGCCTCACGGCGAAAAACAAACTGGGGCTGGAGTGTTGGTAGGTGGCGGTGAGGAGCCGCTTACTGAAGACAGGAAAGCCGTTCATCATAAGCAGCATCCACGACGATGAAGACGATAAGAAACATATCGGAACGTATTGCGACAACGGATAATTTCATTGCAGGGTATAGGAACTACGTGACCGACAAACCTTACAGGTCGGACATTAAAGCCTATGAGAGCGATCTCGCTGCAAACGTCAAGACACAGATTCGTGCATTCAGGACAGGCGAGTGGAAAGTGCCCGAGTATGAGGATAGACTCATAAGGGAGCATGGCAAGCAGCGGCGGCTCGGCGTATATCCCTGCGAGGAACACGTCATGGAGTGGGCAATGCTCAACTATCTGGAGAAACCGCTGACTGACTCGTACATCCGCAACAGTTGTTCGTGCGTCAGGGGAAGAGGTCAGACCGATTTCGTGGATATCCTCTCCCGCTATCTGCGCAACGATGTCGAAGGCACATGGTACGGTGTCCAACTGGACATCCACCACTATTTCCAGTGGATAGACCACACGCTGCTGATGATGGGGCTGGAGCGCAAGATACGCGACGAGGTGGTACTCAGAATGCTCGGCATCATCATGGACTCGTTCCCGAACGGGCTGGTACTTGGTACAAAACTCAGCCAGATAGAGGCTAACTTCTTCCTCGCGCCGTTCGACCACCGTGCAGCGACGCTGTGGGGTGTCAAGGACGACCCCGAGGAGATGGTCTACTGGCGACAGCGCTACGTCAACTGGTGCATAGACACTGTGAGGACGCAGCAGCAGGCCGACGAGCTGAACAAAGGCATCGACTACCTCGGACGGAAGTTTGACGCACTGGTGGAGCATGGCATCATATACGCCAGATTTGCCGACAACATCATCATGCTCTCAGGCGACAAGTCGTTCCTGCATATCGTGACGGAAATAGCCATCATGACGCTGACCCGTGACTACCACGTGCAAATCAATCGCTCTTGGAATATTCGTTCCGTTGAGCCAGACGGAATGGATGTCTGCGGCTACGTGCTGCACCACTTCTACCGCCACGTCCGAAAGCGCATCAAGCAAGACCTGTGGCGGCAGATTGTCAAACTGCGCCGCAAAGGTTTCTCGCCTGAACAAATCCGACTGGAGTGCGCTTCAAGAATAGGATGGCTGACACACGCTGACTGTCGTAATCTCTTACGGAAGATGGACGTAAACATGGAGGAACGTCTTGGAAAGAAAATCCGCAGAAACCGTACCAAGATACCTTTTGAGGGTATGACGAAGGAGCAGAAACGTTCCATTGAGGAGTTCCTGTGTCACATTAATCCAGAGACTAACCCAAAAGCCGCTGCCGCTGAGGAAGCGGAAAAGGTCATCCTGCTGTCGGAGGTCAAGGTCGAGCGTTCTATCTTCGAGGGCAAGGAACTCTGTGCCGCACTGCGCTTCCGCGTTCGCAGCGGCGACGAATGGGGCGACGAATACTACATGTGGACAGGCTCTAAAATCCTCGTTGATCAGATACAGACCGACTTTACACCAGATGACCTTCCTGCACCTACCTGCATCAGAGAGATATACAACAACTTTGGAAAGAAGTTCTATAAGTTCACCTAATATTCATTTAAAAATTTTGATTATGAAAGTTACAACGACGACAAAAAAAACGATTGAGCGTTATGACGACAAACATTATGCCGTCTATTTTAATCCTGTGGAGAAACAAATTGAATCAGCGGTCGAAGGAGAGCAGCCTTCATCTATTCTGGAGTATGATATGGTGCTTGTCGAATGCGATACCGTTCCCTCCAAGGGTGATGTCGTGAACGCCATTATCCGTGAGCGGTACACACTTTCTGATGAGATGGCAGTACAGCGGCACTATGCCAACAACCCAAGTCATTATGCCGCGGAGTGGCAGGAGTATAACGAATGCTGTGAAGAGGCAAAAAGGGTCGCCAATCAGATAATGGAGGAAGAAGGATAATGAAATTTTGTCCGCGTATCGTTTCTCTATTTTCTATCTTTGCAAAAAATGGAAGGAACAACGTATGAGTAAAATTATAGAATGGATGTCACACTGGGGCAAGGACAAGATATTGCATGACGACTTGGTGTCGGCGATATCCCTTGCCGCAGCTTGTGTATGCAAACTCTTTGTTACAACGGAATGGCAGATTATCACGGTATGTGCTTTCTTTGCAGGCTTTGCTTTCGCAATAGGCAAAGAGATTTACGACGAGATAAAGTACAAAGGTGCCGACGAGAGAGATTGGGCTGCCGACATCATCGGGCTTGTCCGTGGTACGCTGTTTTCATTAATACTAACAATTTAAAAAAACGTAAGGACTATGAGGAAGATTATCTATTTTCTGCTGATGTGCCTGTATGTGCTGGGCGCAATCGGAGGTGTCGGCTATGCCATGTTTAATCACGCATACCTTATCGCAATCGGTGTGGTGGTGGTAGCCGCTATGGCTCTGCCGCAGGTTGTCAAATACTATAAGATGCTGACGGAGTAAATGAATCAGGTAGCGACGGATCTCTATCCGATACTCCTGCCGACGATCCTCTCGGCTATATCCCTCTATATCGGCTTCATCAATAAGATGCGGTCACAAATTGCCGTGTTGGAGAAACAGGTGAGAGATCTTGAGTCAGAGTGCGAGAAGGCTACGGATAAGATGACTGAGATGGCGCACACCATAGGCATACTGGAGGAGAAGGTGAAGCGGCTGGAGATGCGTCAGGACTCCCAGTCCAAGAAGAACGATGAGGTGATAAAGTTGATTAACGACTTCAAGCTGGAGATTACCAGGCAGATAGGGGATGTCAACAAGAACATCATCAAGATACAGGGTGAGGTTGAGGTTATTAACAAGACTATCGCCATCTTCGACGGTGGCGTGGTCAGCAAGAAAGAATAGAACTATGGGAGAAAAGATCAAGAAAACAGGCAATGAGGCGGTAAGGCGTTGGAAGGAGAAGATGCCGAGGTTCTTCAAGGTGTTGATGAATGTATTTTTCGGAATCGGAGGCGCGGTAATCACCATTCACATAGTATTCGCCCAGTTGGGTATCGTGGCGCATGAGTGGTGGACGGATATAGAGCCGCTTGTCCTTGGCATATCCCTTGGAGGAGCATCCGTATGCAAGTTCACCTGCGACGGCGGTTTCCGTGAGAAATCAATAGAGAAAATAAGCCATACAATACTTGACAAGGACGATAGTTGACATAAGTAAGTTTATAAATAGTTATTGGTAGACAAGAAAACAGGTGTCAGGCGTGACATCATCTTATCTCGTTAGATTTGTTTTAGAAGGTAAATGATTGTTTTTATAGAAAAGTAGCCCAATCCGGGAGGACGGGCTACTTTTTCTTTGTTCTTATATATGATATGTTGCTTGTGTTGTTACGACGCTTCTTCCTTTACTCTCATCGCGGCTTTCAGGGCGGCGGCTTTCATATTGTACTTCGCCGCGTCGATTTCCTCCAGGCTCTCGTGGCTGCAAGGGAAAGCAATGCCGATGTAGTATCTCCCTGACCATTCAAAGAATGTCGGTGTGGTTTCCTGGACGACATGCGGTTTGTGATCGTCAAAACCCGCCGACTGGTTGGCACGCAGCAAGTCGTAAAACCTGCTTACAGGTACCACCGGCAGCAGCATCCGCTCACGCTCAATACGGATAGCCTCTCTTATATACAGCGGCATCCTGCGTTTCCTGCCGTAATTGTCAGTCGGAATCTCCTCCTCACAGTACAGATCAATATACTGGCAAAAATTCTCGTCCTTCATCTTCTCCGTCACTTTCTCCATGTCTTTCTTGTCGTCGCCCGTCAGGGCGATGCCCGCTATCTCCGCCCATGTCTGAAGACTATATACACGGCATACCTCACCCCATGGAGCAGGGCGTCGCGCATAGATGCGAGTAGCAGTGTCAGAAGGACGGAAGTTCCTGCGCGGCAGTACCATGACACCGTTGCGCTGCCTGACGTCAGGTTCCCACATCTCAATGCCGTCCTGGTCTTTACCAACGCTCCTCCACTGTTTCTTGTTAAATTTCTCCGTGTCATTGAACGACACGCACACCACGCCGCCGGCAAACGCCGACGGACTGCTGTAGAATTGACTGGCGCCAACCTTCTCCGCAAAGACGTTCGCCGCCCGTTCCGCTTTATTGCACTCATTCCAAAGGCTCCTGAATTTCTTGCCCAGCTCGGTACTGGAGTCAAATCGGTAATAGAATCTTTTTTCCATAGTTTTTATATTTAAAAGTAATTTGTTAGCAAAAGTTTTCGCCTACAAAATTAGGCAAAAGTTATTATATTTAGCAATTTAATATAACAAAATTAGTTAATAAGTTACTAATAATAGCAACTTCTCTTTTTATCCGTGTCCGTGTGCTACCACACCTTTTATATAACTTTGTCAGTAGAAATCAAAAACAAAGATTAGACTATGGCAACAGTTATTGCAGGCAATGAGGGACGGAACCTGTTTCCGATGCGCTATATTGCCGACCTATTCAAACAGCAGACCTTGCAGCAGCTGCAAATCAATATGATGACGCAGCGCATCTGGCCGTATGAGGTTTATCCAGGCTATCGTGTCCGCAACGAGCGCCGCAAGACGCTTGGCGGCTGGGTGTCAACGGGCGAGGGCATCAAGTCGTTTGAGGGCTCTGTTATCGAGGCCGACGAGGAAACGGGTATGGTGACGATGGCGTTCCGCTTCAACGACTACATGCAGTACGTCGATATCGGTGTAGGTGCGTGGGGCAAGGCCGAAGAGATTGAGCGTAACCGCAAGGTGCGCTACCGCAACCGCTATGCCAACTGGGTGCCCAGCGGCGGCAAGACCCACCGACCTGCCATTCAGCCTGAGTTGAACCACCTGCTGACACGACTGGAAGACTACGTGCAGGACTTCTACGGCAAGAAGTACGAGTTCAAGATGCTCGACACCTTCCAAGACCTCACGCTCTACGTGGGATAATCATTAACCAACACGAAAACGACATACCACTATGGCAAAGAAAAAAGAAGTTGTTATCACCTGTAATGCCACCAACGTCAAGGCCGTCATCGAGGGCTTGGAGCGCGGTATGGCTGCCCTCGCCAAAGAGGAGGAGAAGCTGCTGAACACCATCAAGCAGCGCGGCTATGCCGAGAACGACGAGAAGAAGCGCCTGAAGGAACTGGAAAAGGCGATGGACGCTATGCGCACCAACGTGCAGAAGAACCGCGAGGAGCAGAAGAAACTCGCCGAGGTGATGAAAGACCTCTCCGGCGCAAAACTGAAGGACCTCAAAAAGGCTCTGCAGGAGGGTAAGGCGGCGCTGAATAATATGGCTGAGCGCGACCCGAAGCGTAAGCAACTCGTGGACGATCTGAAACGTATTCAGGCACAGATTGACAAGAACACGGGTGCCACCAATAAGATGACGTCAGCACAGAAGGGTTTCAGCAGCGCTATCGCATCGACTGCCAAGAACCTCGCCACGTATATGATTGGCTTTGCGGGTTTCAACAAGGTCAAGAGCCTGGTGGAAGACGTGTTCCGCTCCAACCTGAAACTGTCGGATTCGCTGGCAAACATCCGTAAGGTCAGCGGACTGTCGGGCGAGGCTATCAACGAGTTGTACCGCAATATCTCGAAGATTGACTCTCGTAACACCATTGAGACGCTGAACCAGTTGGCATACACGGGTGCCAAACTCGGTATCGGTCAGAATTACGGTGTCGAGGGCTTGACCGGCTTCGTCAAGGCTGCCGAGCAGGTGCAGATGGCTTTGGGCGAGGATATGGGTGAGAAGGCACTGCCCGACCTGTCGAAGATGGTGGAGGTGATGGGACTGATACCGAAATATGGTGTGGAACAGTCGATGCAGAAGGCTGCCAGTGCAATCTTCCAACTTGGTGCTACCAGTACCGCCACGGGTACGAACATCGTGGAGTTCTCAAAACGCTTGTATGGTTTGGCTAATGTCAGCCGTATCTCTACGCAGGATTTGTTGGCATTAGGTTCTGCCAGTGATGCGATGGGACTGATGCCGGAAGTGTCAGCAACGGCCTTCAATAAACTGTTCACATCTATCCAGCGTCAGCACAACCTGATTGAGCAGTCGCTCGGTATGACCAAGGGCACTATCAAGCAGTATTACGACGAGGGCAAGACGATGGATGCCATTGTCGAAATCTTTGAGCGCATGAACCAGAAGGGCAACCTGAACCTGCTGGGCAACATTTTCAAAGACCTTGGTTCCGACGGTGCCCGACTGGTGAACGTCATGGCTACGATGGCCGACCGTGCCGACATCCTGCGCAAGCACCTGCAGACCAGCCGTGATGCCTTCAAGGAGGGCGAGGCGGTCATTGGTGAGTACATGATTCAGAACCAGACTGCTGCTGCCCTGCTCGAACGTAGCGCTAATCTTTGGGCCAAGGCATTCGTCAACCCCGAAGGTGTGGATATGGTGAAGGAGATGGCTCAGGCATGGTACGACCTCTCAAAGTCGATGACGCAGAGCGAAGCACTGATGAGTTCGCTCCATACCAGCATCGGAATGATAGCGAACGCTATTAGCATACTGATAAAGATGTTCCCTGTGCTCATCCGCTTTGGTATCATATTTGCCACAACCTTTGGTTTCAAAGGACTGATAGCTGGTATCGGTGGACTGGTGACGGCATTCCGTACATTATATACAGATATAGCACTGGCCACTGGCGCTATGGGCAAATTCAATGTAATGATGAAGTCCAATGCCATTCTCTTCGCCATTTCGTCATTGATAACTGCCGTCACGCTGTTTAATGACTACAGCAAGGCAGCCGAGGAAGCCGCCAAGCGCGAGGCCGAGCGACAAGCCAAACTGAAAGCCGCCTTTGAGGAATCGAAGGAGGCAGTGCAGAAAGTTGTCAAGCCGTTGGAGGTGTATAAGAAAGCACTCGATGATGCCTCGCTGTCGGAAAAACAGCGCATGGCATTGGTCAAGCAGTTCAAGAACGACTATCAGGACTATCTCGACTACCTCGGACTTGAAATCACCTCTGCCGTTGATCTCGCCAAAGCCTACGCTCAGGTGGTCCGTGTGATGAAGCAGAAGAAAGCCTACGAGTAGCGTGAGTCGTACCGCCAGCAGCAGAACGGCGAGAACCGCATGTCGCGTATCGAGAATCAGGCAAAGGTGGAGGGTGCCGCCCGTTCCTTTGGACTGACCGATGTCGATAAGAAGTGGCTGGAGCAAAATCAGTGGAAAGGCACAAACCAGTTATATCGGGAACTCGTTGAGAAGAGAATGGGCGCAAAGGCTGTTCGTCAAGACGGGTCCGACGTTACCTTTATATATGTTGACGACAAGTTAGTCAATGCAGGGACGCAGTTTGGACCACGCGCCAAGAAGCGATATAAGAAGATGGGCAGTGATGAGCTCTATGAGTCTATCGACGCATACATCGCTTCGTTCCGTACTGAGCGTGACACCAACAAACAAATCGACAAGATGTTCAACAGCGAGTACAAGGACATCGATCTCGAACATTTTAACATCGACGAGTTCAACGACCGCGTGCAGCGGGCTCGATGGAAGCGCAAAGGCTCGCTCGACAATGAGAAGCCCGACAAAGCCGCCTTGAGAGCCGCTCGTCAGGCTGATAATGCGGAAAAGAAGAGAATGCGTGACGAAATGGAAGAGGCACAGAAGGACTCTACCGCCGTCATCAATGCCATTGAGGAGTTCTACCGCCTGCAGGAGAGTGCCGTGGAGCAGCTGGTGGCCGACGGCAAGATGAC
>JAEEGL014596408.1_pt1 | contig 12244 bp, 8 predicted proteins | sample 9134231 | NCBI WGS metagenome assembly JAEEGL01 (sample SAMN16246548, study PRJNA631951) | gut metagenome | biome: gut microbiome; feature: rumen; material: fiber-attached | host: Bos | place: Iran: Karaj | collected 2018-10
CGCAAACCATTTCCGGGTCCTCGGAGTTTCCATGCGGCACATGTGTGTTGGCCGGATCGATATTGATATGATCGAACAGGTTTTCATTCATAAAATATCGATAGCTTTGCGGATCCTCCGGCTGGATCGGATAGTATTCATCAAGATTGAAGGAACGTACTTTTGAAAAGTCCAGTGTGCCCTGTTCATAAAGCTTCACCAGGTTTTTATACATGCCAACAGGCGTAGAACCTGTCGCAAGGCCCAGGATGCAATGCGGTTCCCGATGGATCGTCTCCGCGACCAGGGATGCTGCCCGACGGCCGATTTCATCCTCATTCTTACATTTGATGATATCCATATTAATGTTCATAGATCGTTTCCCCTCCCGTTATTGTACGATATATGTTCATGTCTTCGTCTATGAGGATCAGATCCGCGTCCTTCCCGGGCTCGATGGACCCTTTGCGGCGATCGACTCCAATGGCGCGGGCCGGATGCAGGCTGGCACAGCAGATCGCTTCCGGCAGAGAAAGATCAGTATACGTATAAAGATTATGTACTGCCTGATTCAGCCGCAGCACAGAGCCTGCTATGGTCCCGTTCGGCAGCAGGCAGCGAATGCCTTCCTTCTGCACCATCTGACCACCCAGGTCATAGGATCCATCCGGCAGACCGGCAGCCCGCATGCTGTCAGTGATCAGCACCAGATGATCCTTTTTGCAGTCGGCTACCAGCTGGAACAGGCCTTTATTGATATGAAATGTATCAGCGATCAGCTCGCAATACGCGTCTTTACGCGTCAAAGCCGCACCTACCAACCCGGGATTGCGGTGATGGATACCGTTCATGGCATTGAACAGGTGCGTGACCTCGGTTGCACCGGCATCGAAGGCTTCCAGCGCCTCCTCATACCCGATCGCCGTATGGCCGACGGCGACTCTGGTCTCCGTCGATGAAGTCAGTTCCCGGATCAGGTCCATGGCACCTTCCAGCTCCGGTGCCAGCGTGATGAGCCGGATGATATCGGTATACGCCATGACGAAGTCTTTGTCCGGCGGGATGATATATTCTTCCAGGTGTGCGCCTTTTTTAGCCGTGCTGATAAAAGGTCCTTCCATGTTGACACCCAGGATCTCTGCCCCGCCCCAGACAGCCTTGTCGTCCACACTTTCTTTTTTCAAACCACGGATCAAGTCGAAGGATCGTCCAAGGGATTCCAAAGGATAGGTCATCAGTGTGGGCAGCCAGGAAGTAACTCCATCCGTCGCGACGGACCGGCACATACGGCGGATCCCTTCCGCGTCCGAGGTGGTGGCGTCCTCACCCACACAACCATGGCTGTGCACGTCGATCAGGCCAGGGGCGATCCACTTGCCTGCAGCATCGATATATGTTACGTCCGTACGTGTCGCATCGGCCGGTACGATCTCCCTGATGGTATCATCGAAAATGATCATCATATCCTCGGCCACACGGTCTTTCAACACGATCGGCCCGTTGATCAGGCATTTCATGGACATCACGCTCCCTCTGTTTATTGGTTAGTTGTATTATACAGAGGAACCCATGAAAAAGCAAGTTGCGCAGCCAAAAGTTGCGCTTTTCGGTTGCGTCCTGTTCCCTTTTGTGATACTGTAAAGAAAAACCTTATCTTTTGGAGGAGGAGCATCATGATCAAGTTCGGAACCGGCGGTTGGCGCGCCCGTATCGGCGAGGATTTTTATATCGGCAACATCCGGAAGATCGCGGCCGGCCTTGCCTATATGATCCATGAAGATAATCTGGAAGACCAGCCGGTCATGATCGGGTATGACCGTCGTTTTCTGTCACGGGAAGCGGCGCAGTGGGTCGCCGAGGTACTGACGGCTTCCGGGATCCACGTACTGTTCATGCAGCGCAGCGCTCCCACGCCTTTGGTCATGTTCCAGGTCAAAGAACGCAGCCTGCATTTCGGTGTTGAGATCACCGCATCGCACAACCCTGCCACATATAATGGTTTCAAGCTGATCGTAGAGGAAGGCCGCGACGCGCCGGTGGAGGTCACTGATCGGCTGGAACAGATCATCTTAGGGATCCCGGAAGAGCTTTCTATCCTGCCTTTTGACACCGCGGTGGAACAAGGGCTGGTCAGCATGCTGCACAACCCCTTCAACGAATTCATCGACAGTATCCTGAACGTGCTGGATACCCAGGCCATCCGCGACAGGGGCCTGCGCATCCTCTTCGACTCCATGCACGGTTCCGCTACCTACCCGCTGACGGTCATCTTCAATACCACCCGCTGCACCTTCGACCAGATCCATGGAGATCGCGACGCGTTCTTCGGCGGCCTGGTGCCAGCGCCAGCGGAAACGACCCTTTTCGAGCTGAAAGAAAAGGTGATCCACGAAGGATATGACCTGGGCATCGCCGTCGATGGCGATGGGGATCGTCTGGGCATCATCGACAGCAACGGTGCCTATATCAGCGCCAATGACATCCTGGTCCTGCTCTATTGGTATCTGCATGAGATCAAAGGATGGAAGGGTCCGGTCGTGCGCAACATTTCCACGACTCACATGCTGGACCGCGTGGCTGAAAGCTTCGGCGAAGTCTGCTACGAAGTCCCGGTGGGTTTCAAGTATATCTCTTCGAAGATCGATGAGGTGGACGCAGTTCTGGGCGGGGAATCCTCCGGCGGTCTGACCGTGCGCGGACACATCCACGGCAAGGATTCCGTCTACTCCTCCGCTCTGTTTGTCGAAATGGTGGCCAAGACCGGCCAGCGTCCCAGTGACCTGATGGCCTATCTGCGCGAACGGTACGGCGCCTACTATATGAAAGAGGCAAACTTCGCCTTCCCCGCCGATCGCAAGGCAGAGCTGGCCCATCGCATCATGGTCGCGAAGGAACTCCCGGCTTTCCTGCCGGCACCCGTCCGTGTCTCCTATCTGGATGGCTGCAAATGCTACTTTGAGGACGATTCCTCCGTCACCTGCCGTTTCTCGGGCACAGAACCGCTGCTGCGCATCTTTGCCGAAGGCCGCAGCGAAGACGAGGCCATCGAATACATCGAAGCCTGGCGGGAGTTGCTGAAGATCTAACAAAAAAAGACCCTGTTCGGGTCTTTTTTTATTCTACCGGGATATTGGGAATGGTGTCGACCTCATAGGTCTGGATGAATTCTTCGTCACCCTCCAGCCCTTCCGCACGGACGCGGACTACGGCATCTGATCCATCACAGTTCTGCAGGATCGCCTGGCAGCGGCCATGGAACAGGCGGCGATAATGCAGACCGTCCGGTTCATGGGAATTCGGATCCCCATTGCCAGTCCCGATGATCTTGGCGCCGCCTTCGGTCTCGAAGAAGACCAGTGTATCGGCGGAGGGCACGAAGTTGCCCATGGCGTCCACCGCTTCCGCATTGACTGCAATGGCATCTGATCCGTCCGCCGCCAGGATCGTCTTGTTCAAAGTCAGGCGGATGCGGGCTACCGCACCGGGCGTTCGCTGGATCTCCTCGCAGAGGACGGTGTCTCCTTCGTAACCGACGGCACGCATCGTACCCATCTCATAAGGCGCGTCCCAGGACACCATCTCGTAGGGGTCCACCGCTTTGCGGCCCAGGGAACGGCCGTTCAGGAACAGTTCCGCTTCTTTACAGTTCGTATAGATCCTGAATTCCGTCGGCGTGCCAGTATCCATGGGTTGGTCCATATCCGGCAGCGCATGCACGAAGGGTGCCTTCGTCCAGAAGGCTTTGTACAGATAGGCCGCATTCTTCTTGAATCCACAGGAATCCAAGGCGCCGAAAAGGGAAGCAATGGTCGGCCAGCGGTACGGGGTCGGCTCTCCTCGATAATCCAGCCCCGTCCAGACGAAGGTACCGGAGATGAACGGCCGCTCATTGACCTGCTTCCATCCGTCGCGCACCGTATTGCCCCAAGGCGCGCGATCCTCATCCAGATCCGCACAGACGTGACGCTCCTCATCGGTCTGGTACACACCGCGGGCCGCGAACGCCGAGATCGTTTCCGAACCCACGATCGGGATCTCCGGGAAGCGCTCATGGACAGCGTCGTATTGGTTTGTATTATAATTGACACCGATCACGTCCATCAGCGGTGCAGTACCTTCCGGTTCCAGAAAACCATTGTTGTTAGCTCCGGTGAATGGCCGGCTGTCATCCTCCCGGCTGATCACTTCCCGCATGCGACGGGCGATCCTGGCACCGTACTCGGTTCCCTGCAGGGGTTCTTCATTGAACAATGAATAGAAGATCACCGAAGGATGGTTGCGAGCCCGTCGGGCCATGTCCCGAATGTTCTTCAAAGTATCCGGATCTGTGCGGAACGAACGGCTCTCTTCCATGACCATCAGGCCGATATGATCTGCGATCTCCTGGATCTCCGGGTCCGTATGATGCGCCGTACGGATGGCCGTGGCGCCGATCTCCTTCAGGCAGCGCAGGCGGTATTCTTTGATCGCGTATGGCACCGCGACGCCCACACCGGTATGATCCTGATGGATGCAGAAGCCCTTGAGCTTCTGATTAACGTCATTCAGGTAGAAGCCTGTCTCCGGGTCGAATCGCAGCGTCCGGAAACCGAACCACTCTTTGCGATAGTCCAGGATCTGGCCTTCCGCCCGCAGTTCCGCCGTGCAGCGATATAACACCGGATGATCCGTATCCCAAAGCTCGACATCCTCCGGATAGGCGATCACGGAAATGTATTCCTTCTCACCTTGATCCACCAGAAGCTTGCGCGACGCATCCGCGATCTCGTTGCCCTCCGGATCATACAAGTAGACGCGCACCTCGGCGCGCTCCGGGTGATAGGTCGTGTTTTCGACTTCCACCGAGACCCGCACGATCCACTGCCCGTCCTCCAGTTCCGGCCGTACGAACAGGCCTTGCTCCGCGATATGGACCTTTTCTTTCTTGAGCAGCCAGACGCTGCGGTAGATGCCGCAGCCTTCATACCACCAGCCCTCGTCTTCGCTCGGATCGATCTCCACCACCAGGACGTTTTCCGCGCCAAAGTGGGCTACGTCCGTCATGTCGACCGTAAAGGGGTGATAGCCGGACCGGCTGACGTACAGCACGGTTCCGTTGACGTATACGGTCGCTTCCCGGCTCACACCTTCGAACTCCAGGAGGATCTGCTTGTCACGATCCGCCTCGTCCAACAGGAAATGCAGCCGGTACCAGACTGGACTTTTGACCTTTCCGCCGTGGAAAACACCGATTTCGCTTTCATCCGTGAAATCGTGTGCGATCACACTGTCATGCGGAACTTCCACGGTGGCCCAGTCACTATCATCATATTCCATAGAGGTGGGGCCCCAGTTCATGGTGACCTTGCCATACAGGCCGCGGACCGCATCGTGCCGGTCCTTCGGCGCTTTCTCCAGTGCCCCTTCATAAAACTTCCAACCGTTCCGCAGGGCGAAAAGCCCCGGCTGCTGATCAAAATGTTTCATGGTACTGCTCCTGCTTTATCTCCGGTATTTGTAGGGTGACGTTTCGCCACAGTAGATGCAGCGATAGACCTCTCCCTCAGCCTCACTATGCTCGAAAACATGATCCAGCTCCTGCTCGATGGAAGTGATGCAGCGCGGATTCTTGCATTTGATGATGTTGGTCAGACGTTTGGGCAGGGTCAGATCCCGCTTCTCCACGATGACCCCGTCCTTGATGATGTTGACGGTGATATTGTGATCGATGAAGCCCAGGATGTCCAGATCGACCAGGTCCAGCCCGCCTTCGATCTTGATGATGTCCTTGCGGCCCATCTTGTTGCTGCGGGCATTCTTGATGATGGCCACGCAGGAGTCCAGTTTGTGCAGTCCAAGATCATGATAGATCGACATGGCGCGTCCGGCCTGGATGTGATCCAGTACCACGCCGTTTTCCAATGCTCCTACATTCAGCATGCGGTCTCATCTCCTTTCAGACCCAAGAGGGTCATGATCAGTGCCATGCGGGCGTATACACCGAAATGCGCCTGTTTGAAATACACCGCCCGCGGATCGTCATCGACCTCCGTGGAGATCTCGTTGACACGCGGCAGCGGATGCATGACCAGGCAGTCCGGGCCGGCCAGCTTCATCTTCTCTGCGTCCAGGATGTAGCTGTCTTTCAGTCGGATATATTCATCCTCATTGAAGAATCGTTCTTTCTGGATCCGGGTCATGTACAAAATATCCAGTTCTCCGATGACGTCCTCCAGCCGCTCGACCTCCTTGAAGGGGATGTTCTTGGTTTCCAGACCGAGTTTTCGCACGGAATCCGGTACTCTCAGCTGCTCCGGTGAGATCAGCACGAAGCGGATCCCGGTATAGCGCGACAGCGCAAATATCAAGGAATGCACCGTGCGGCCGAATTTCAGGTCTCCGCACAGGCCGATGGTCAGATCGGACAGACGGCCCTTCAGCGTACGGATCGTGAACAGGTCCGTCAGTGTCTGGGTCGGATGCTGATGACCGCCGTCACCGGCATTGATGACAGGGATCCAGGATTTCTGCGCCGCCACGAGTGGCGCGCCTTCCTTGGGGTGCCGGATCGCCGCGATGTCCGCGTATCCGGAAATGATGCGGATCGTGTCCGCTACGCTCTCTCCTTTGGCGGCTGAACTGGAATCCGCCGAAGAAAAACCCAATACGCTGCCCCCAAGGTTCAGCATCGCGGCTTCGAAGCTGAGGCGGGTGCGGGTACTGGGTTCATAGAACAGCGTCGCGATCTTCTTGCCCTTGCAGACGTCACGGAAACGGGCCGGATCCTGACGGATCTCCTCCGCCAGGTCCAGCACCTGATCAAGTTCTGCAACAGAAAAATCCAGAGGGTTCAAAAAGTGGCGCATAATGATCTCCTTTGATTTCTTTCGTTGATCCGATTATACGGAACATAGAGTCCGTTTGCAAGCTTTTTAGCGGAAAGTCACGTAAAACCAGATCGCCTGGCTCTCGTCCATGTAATACCAGACCAGATCGTAGGAAAAGCCATAGTAGCTGGCAGCGTTGTCGATATAGCTCTGGGTGTTGTCCAGAAAATCCCGGTACATGGACGTCTCCTGGATCTGGAAAGCAAAGGAACCTTCTGATCCCGAGGTCCAGATCCTGTACAGCATATCATTGAACAAGGACTGTACGGATTCGTTTGGCAGAATATAGGTCCAGTTGCGGAAATGATAGCAGCCTTCCATGGTCTCCGCACCAGGCAGATCAAAATACTGATAGGATTGCTGCAGATTGTACTGTCCGCGGATCATATAACGGTCGACATTCACCAGGCCATAGATATACAGTTCCGGGAACTCCGGCGCATCGATATCATCATGGGTGATATCCAGATCATACCAGCTGCCATCGATCTTGACAACGTTCCAGGCATGCCCGTCAGAATCGTCCAGCAGACGGCCGGTCAGGATATAATTGGGGATGCCCGCCCGATCCATCAACCATTTGAACGTTAAGGAGATCCCATCGCACTTGGCCCGGTTCTCGATCAGCAGGCCGTAAGGGTTCTCCGCGTTCGTCGTCGTACGGTCGTACGTGTTGTTCTTGATCACATAGCGATAGATGTACAGTTCCTTTTCATAATCGGAAAGGCCGTTCATCTCCGCTTCCATCTGCTCCAGGACCGCTTCGACCTGCGCGACTTTGTCCCGCCACTCGGCTTCATCCATCGTATACTCGATGGTACGTGAAGTCACCTGTCCATCGCCATTGGTGTAATACGTATAAGTAGCTTCCCTGTTGTACTGCATCATTTCAGGGCATTCATACACCAGCAGCTGCGCCAGCTTGTCGTTCTGCTCCGGCGTGATCGGATATGGATAGAAGCAGCGTTCTTCAAACCGGGTCGTCGCAAGATACAATGCTTTGAGATCCTCCATCTCTTCCTGCGAAAGCTGGTTGATGAAATACTTATTGGTAAGATACGGGATCTCCACCTCTACCGGCTGCGGCGGACCTTCTTCCTCAAAATCCAGATCGTCCTCTTCCCAGACTTCTTCGTGCGGGACCGGCGTCGGCGCGAGATCTGCCCCCTCTTCTTTTTGCTCCCCATCATGGCCTGATTCCTGCGTTTCCTCTCTGGATTCAGAAGAGGCAGGCGCATCGAACAGTTGGCCGACCGGGTTTTGTTTGCTGCAGGCCGTGACCATGAGGGCCAACAGCAGGATCAGAATGATACAGCGTGATCGCTTCAATTAGTTTTCCTCCTCGGCTGCGGGTATATCGTAATAATACCACTGCCCTTCATGTTCCGCAGCCAGCACTTCCGCTTCATAGGCCGGCTCGATCCGGCCTTCGCTCAGCGCGGTGATCCGCTTGTGGAACGTTTCTTTGTTCTCAAGCGGGACCAGGACCTTCATTTCGACCTGGTCGGTATAGATCGTATCCTCGATGGCATAGCCGTCCTGCATCAGGCCGTACTGCATCTTCCCGAGCATGGTATATTCCATGCGCAGTGAAGCCCTCAGGTACGAGCACTTCTCGATGATCCCTGCCTTGTCCAGGGCGATGCGTCCCGCGTGCCCATATGCCCGGACCAAACCTCCGGTGCCCAGCAATGTGCCGCCGAAATACCGCACCGTGACCAGCAGCGTATTGTGCAGGTCCTCGCCCTGCAGGAGGTTGAGCAGCGGCATACCTGCGGTATGCACCGGCTCTCCATCGTCCGAAAAACGGCGTACTTCTTTACGGATGCCGATGCTGTAAGCATAGACTCCGTTGTGGGTGGCGTTCCAGTATTCTTTGCGCAGCCGCTCCAGGATCTGAAGGATCTCCTCCTCAGTTTCCACGGGGAAAGCCATCCCGATGAAGCGGGACTTCTTCTCGACAAATTCGTCGGACGCCGCCTGAAAGACCGTTTTGAACCGCATTATGACACATCCTTAACATTAAATTCATTTTTATATTATATCACAAGTCTTCACAATTGTATATTTTTTTGCTATAATAGTCTTTGTATATTCAAATACTATGCCCTTATGTGGCTTTTTGAAAGGAACGTCCTATGGATTTTAGTAAAGCTTATAACCGTACAAGGCGTCTGGGCCGATTCCATACCGCGGAAAAATTTTATTCCCGCGCTTGGTTATATGCCCTTCGCATCGCCTGCATCGGAGTCCTGGTCGGCGGCTTTGCCGCTGCCGGCATCCTGCTCGGCGCGTTTATGGGCATCATCAACCGGGCACCGGAAATGTCCATGGCCAACTTCGATATCAACACCAGTACCTCCTATATATATAATCGCGACGGAAAGGAACTGGTGCAGCTCAGAACCGAGATCAACCGGATCTACGTGGATGCGGCTCACATCTCGCCCCACTTGATGCACGCCATCGTCGCAGTCGAGGATGATCGTTTCTATCAGCATAACGGTATCGACATCCAGGCGATCATGCGTGCCGGTGTCTCCCAACTCAAGGGCAGCAGCGAAGGTGGTTCCACCATCACACAGCAGCTCATCAAGAACATGGTCCTTACCTCCGAGCAGACCTTGACCCGTAAATTCCAGGAATGGTATCTGGCCCTCAATCTGGAGCACGAACTGACCGAGAAATACGGCCGCTACCGCTGCAAGGAACTCATTCTGGAGACCTACATCAACTACGTCAACTATGGTAACTCCACCTATGGGCCGGAAGCTGCGGCGCAGCGCTACTTCAACAAAAGCGCAGCCGATCTGACCATCTCCGAGTCAGCGCTGCTGGCTGGTGTCATCAACGCCCCCTCCCGCTACGACCCCATCGAGAACTACGACAACATGAGCCGCGAGCGTCAGGAGCTGGTGCTCATGCGTATGCACGACCAAGGCTACATTACAGACGAGGAATACCAGGAAGCGCTGGAGGACGATGTTTTCAAGCGCATCCAGAAGAACAACAAAAAATACAAGAAGAAGCAGAAGAACGAGGTCTATTCCTATTATATGGATGCGGCCATCAACCAGGTCATCGCCGACCTGTCCAAGGAGTATGGCTACACCTATTCCGAAGCTTCCCAGCTGCTGTACTATGGCGGTCTGAAGGTCTATCTGGCGCAGGATGAAGAAAAACAGGCCGTACTGGATCGGATCTACGCCGACGACAGCAACTTCGAGAGCGCCCATTGGTATCAGCTCACCTACTATCTCACCATCTTCGATGAGAAAGAGCCGGACGACATGTCCCTGGCGCAGAACCTGTATTTCGTCGGCCTGTATGCCAGTGAAGATGAGATGCAGTGGGCGATCGATGATTTCAAGTCCCAGCACCTGAAGTCCGGCATGGTCTCGGGCAAGGACTACGTCGAAAGTCAGGACGTGTATGACGAGCCGCAGTCCACAGCGGTCCTCATGGATCAAAAGACCGGTGTGGTCCTGGCCATCGTCGGCGGCCGCGGCGAAAAGACGCAAAGCCGTTCACTGAACCGTGCCACCGATACCGCGCGTCAGCCGGGTTCTACCTTCAAGGTCATCGCGTCCTTCACCGGCGCGATCGATTCCGGCCACTGCACACCGGCCTCCGTTTACGACGATGTCCCGTTCACCTATGGCGACTGGACAGTCCACAACTGGTGGGGCGATTCCTACAAAGGTCTGTGCACGCTGCGTGAAGCGACGGCCAACTCACAGAACATCATCGCCGCCAAGTGCATGATCGACTACGGTGTAGAGAACAACTTCGAGTACGTCAAGAGCTATGGCTTTACTACCTTGCGTGAAGAACCGGATGAAAACGGTAATACCGATGTCGTTCCTTCCCTGTGTCTGGGCTCCGGCAGTGTCACCAATCTGGAACTGACCGCAGCCTACGCTACCATCGCCAACGGCGGTGTCTACCACGAGCCCATCTTCTACACCCGTGTCGAGGATGCGGAAGGCAACATCATCATCGATAAGCAGCCTGAGACCCATCGTGTCATCAAAGAAACCCCCGCTTTCCTTCTGACCAGCATGATGGAGGACTGCGTCAGCGGCGCCAACGGCTGTACCGGTATCTATGCGGATTTCGATACCAACATGGGCATCGCCGGTAAGACCGGTACGACCTCCGACGAGCACGACCTTTGGTTCGTTGGTTATACCCCTTACTATACACTGGGCATCTGGACCGGATACGATTATTACACCTATAAGAACGTGGACGATTCCGTCGCTCGCGTGACCGGTTTCTACCATATCATGCTGTTCGACACGATCATGTCCGAGCTGCACGAAGGCTTGGAACGCAGGCAGTTCAGTATCCCGGATGGGATCACGACCAAACTGGTCTGCACCGAGTCCGGCCAGCTGGCCACCAACCTCTGCAGCGCCGACGGACGTCACTGTGTCTACACAGAATATTTCGACGTCAACAATGCGCCGACTGAGTACTGCAAAGTCCACGTGGGCGGTACAGTGTGCTCCGAGACAGGCATGGCACCGACCCGGTACTGCCCGAGCACCCGCAGCGGTGTCTTCATCCAGCGTACCGAGGAACAGCTGAAGGCCATCGACCGGTCGCAGACTGGCAAGATCGCCGACTGGCGGTATGAAGCACCTTCCAATTTCAGTACTTCCGGTGCGACCTGCAACGTCCATACCGAGTCCTGGTATAAAGAACAGCAGGCGAAAAAGAAAGCGGAAGAAGAAGCCAAGAAGAAAAAGAAGAAAAAGAAGGCTGAAAGCTCCGAGACTACGGAGGACAGCGGCTCTTCCAATGACTCCGGAAGTGATGATTGATCCTCAAGGGAACCGTTTTTCAGGCGGTTCCTTTTCTTTTGCAGAATAATCCATCTTTTTAGAGAACTCTGCATCCCGGTCTTTCTCCATTCATGATATAATACATACAATCATATCCGCAGGAGGTATTCCATGCTCTACGATCTATCCGGTCAGTGGACCGTCACCCTGTCCGATGGCTCCACATACCAGGCCCAATTACCCGGCACATTGGATGAAAACCGCATTGGTCACCCAGACGCCACCGGGATCACGACGCGTCTGACCCGTGTCTGCACGTATGAAGGCCCCGCGATCTTCACCCGCATTTGGGACAGAGCAGTGCTAGATGGCCGGCTGTTCCTGGAAGTCGAACGGTCGCGCGCGCTGTCACTTACGATCGATGGTGCTGCCGTTGCACCGCTCCACCCTCAGACCATCAGCACGCCGACGCTCTTTGAGGTAACGGGTCTGCTGCAGGAAGGTTCCGAGATCGCCCTGACCTGCGACAACTCCTACCCGAACATGCCGCATGACAATATCGTGTATTCTTCAGCCGCGACCGACGAGACTCAGACCAACTGGAATGGC
>JAEEGL015764396.1_pt1 | contig 12244 bp, 9 predicted proteins | sample 9134231 | NCBI WGS metagenome assembly JAEEGL01 (sample SAMN16246548, study PRJNA631951) | gut metagenome | biome: gut microbiome; feature: rumen; material: fiber-attached | host: Bos | place: Iran: Karaj | collected 2018-10
GTCAACAAATGACATCTCAAGGTCTATCTGTGTGAACTCAGGCTGACGGTCAGCTCGCAGATCCTCGTCGCGGAAGCAGCGCGCAAGCTGGATATATCTGTCATATCCCGATACCATAAGGAGCTGCTTGTATATCTGGGGCGACTGTGGCAGAGCATAGAACTTGCCCTGATGAACTCTTGAAGGGATGAGGTAGTCTCTTGCACCCTCGGGAGTTGACTTCATCATCATCGGCGTCTCAATTTCAAGGAATCCGTTCTCGTAGAAGTACTCACGTGTAACCTTTGCTATCTCATGACGCATTATGATGTTCTGCTGGAGCGGTGCGCGTCTGAGGTCGAGATAACGGTACTTAAGACGGAGCTCGTCATTCACCTTTGTCTCGTTTACTATCTCGAAAGGAGGCGTCTGAGCCTTTGCAAGTATCCTCAGGTCAGTAACGAATATCTCGACGTTGCCTGTCTTGAGCTTGTCGTTCTTGCTCTCACGCTCGCGGACCTCTCCCTTAGCCATAAGAACATATTCGCTCTTGCAGGTCGCCGCCTTGTCAAAGAGCTCGCGGTCTGTCTCGTCGTTGAAAAGCAGCTGCACAACACCTGTTCTGTCTCTGAGGACGATGAAAATAACGCCGCCCTTGTCTCTTATCCTGTCAACAAAGCCGCCTACTACGACTTCTTTTCCTGCTTCGGTCACTTCGCCGCAGTAATGGGTGCGCTTGAGACCTTTCATACTATCTGCCATTTTATTTATCCTCCCCTGCAAATGAAAACAATGAACCGGATTCGTCGTCCATTGTATCGAGCATTTTATTAAAGTATTCGTTTTCAAAATTAGCGGTAAATTTATCATTAAGAAGAAGCTCTATTTCATTGCCGCTTTCCATTTCCTTGAGCTTTGCCTTGCCGCTTGCAAGCTCGTCGTCGCCGATGACCATCGTATAAACAGCACCGATTTTGTTAGCATACTTCATCTGAGGCTTTATACCTCTGCCCATAAGGTCAAATTCAGCGCGGTAGCCGAACTCGCGGAGTCCCTTGACAAGCTCCATAGCCTTAAGGAGAGCAGCCTCGCCCATAGTTGCGAAATAGATATCACAGGTCTTGGGAGTAAGGTAATCACAGCCCTGCTTGTCCATAACGAGGAGTATTCTCTCAAAGCCAAGGCCGAAACCGAGTGCGGGAACGTGCTGTCCGCCGAGCTGCTCGATAAGTCCGTCATATCTTCCGCCTGCACATACAGTTCCCTGTGCGCCGATCTCCGTGGTTATGAACTCAAACACCGACTTGGTATAGTAATCAAGTCCGCGTACTATTTTCGGATCAACGATATATTCGATTCCAAAGCCCGCAAGGTATTTCTTGAACGATTCAAAGTGATCTTTGCATTCATCACAGAGATAATCCAGTATCAGCGGAGCGTCCTTGCCTATTTCCTTGCATATGGGGCTCTTGCAGTCAAGAAGTCTCATAGGATTCTTGACGAGTCGTTCCCGGCAGGTATCGCAGAGTTCTTCCTTATGAGGCTCAAAATAAGCGCGGAGTGCCTCATGGTACTTTGCGCGGCATGAAGGACAGCCTATAGAATTTATATGGAGTTCTATGTTCTTCAGTCCGAGCCTGTCAAGAACCGTCTTTGCAAGAAGTATGACCTCTGCGTCTGCGGACGGAGCGGCGCTTCCTGCCATTTCGATGCCGAACTGGTGGAACTCGCGGAGTCTTCCAGCCTGAGGGCGCTCATGGCGGAAGCAGGAGAGCATATAGTACACCTTCTGGGGCAAAGCTTCATTTAGAAGTCCATTCTGGAGCATCGCACGTATCGTTCCTGCGGTTCCCTCGGGACGGAGCGTAAATTCAGTCTCCTTAGCCTTAACAGTGTACATTTCCTTCTGTACGACATCTGTGGTTTCGCCGACAGAACGCAGGAAAAGATCCGTATTTTCAAAGGTAGGAATCCTTATCTCGGAAAATCCGAAGCTTTCAGCAGTCTCACGGGCTATTTTTTCAACGGTGTGCCATTTATAGACATCCTTTGGCAGAACGTCCTCTGTTCCGTTTGGGCGTTTGATATTATTTGCCATATATTTCAAGCCTTTCCTGTTTGTTTTTACATGAAAATTGTCCCTTTAAAAGGGACAATTAAAGTTTTAGATACTCGGATTACCGACTTCACGCCAATCCAGATCGCCTCTTTCGAGAGCAAGGATAAGCGCTTCTGCGGTAGCGATGTTTGTTGCAACAGGCACGTTATGAACATCACAGAGTCTGAGAAGGTTCATGCCGTGAACGTCTGCTGCCTTGGGATTTATAGGATCCCGGAAGAAGAGGAGCACGTCCACCTCATTGCAGGAGAGGAGCGCAAGTATCTGTTCTGCTCCGCCCTGTCCGCTGAGATATCTCTTTATGGGAAGTCCTGTGGCTTCGCTTACCTGCTTTCCTGTTGTATTTGTAGCAATAAGAGTGTGCTTTGAAAGTATTCCGCAGTAAGCGCTGCAGAATTGGACCATCAGCTCTTTTTTCGCATCATGTGCTATAATTGCGATTTTCATTTTTATACCCTTTCCCCGCTGAGCGGAATATATTTCATGTTTTATACAGTCTTTACTGTAAGCGGTACAAATTCACCGCCGAGACGTTTGGAAATTGCATCAAAAGCCTTGAGTGCCTCACTGTCGGTAGGGATCGGATTGCCCTTGCCTGTTGCCACGGTCATCTTGAAGTCATCGGGAATAACACCTATCAGCTGTACTCCGACCTTATCGATAATCTCATCAAGATTGGAAATAAGCTCTGCGCCTATGATCTTCTTGCTTATCTTATTGATAATAAGTCTCTGGCTCTTGTTTCCCCTGTTGTAGAATTCATCGGACATGAGGCTTGCGTCTCTGATGCATACAGGGTCTGGAGTAGATATCACAAGGATAAGATTTGCCTGTTCAACAATATCGAATACGTGGGAATTGATGCCTGCGCCTGTATCAATGATGATATACTCAAAATACTTCTTTACAGAGCGGCAGATCTCAACTATCTGCTCTGCACTTACAGCAGTGAGTGTTTTCGGCGCACAGAGAATGTTCAGATTTGAAGCCATGGGTATCTGTGCAACTGCTTCAAGCGCGGACTTCTTTCCGCTGAGAACGTCACCGAGGTCATATCTGATATTATCCTCGACGCCGAAGATGATATCGAGGCATCTGAGGCCGAAATCAAGCTCGATGATAAGGGTCCTGTGTCCCTGCTTTGCGAGAGTGTAGCCAATTCCTGCGCAGACGGTGGACTTGCCTGTTCCGCCTTTTCCTGAAGTAACAGCAATTATTTTAGACATTTTGATTCCTTTCCGATATCCGAAAGCCAAAGCAGCAGGGCTGCATAGACGGCGCGGAAGTCTTATAATTACTTATAATATTAATCCTATTGTACATTATAACACACAATCTACTAAAAGTCAAAGCCATTTTTAAAGCAAAATATAAAATTGTGCAAAACGGTCTTTTTGTCATTGCCCGATTATGCATTATTTACAAATAATCATTTAGTTCATCGATAATTTTATTTATTGTTTTCTCAATACTACAACCGTTCTCGTCTATGATAATATTGGCATATCTCTCATACAATGGGCTTCTTTCCTTATAGAGCGAACTCAGCGTCTGCCCGTCTCTTATGACTACTCCCCTGTTTTTGATATTGCCGAGCCTGTATTTCAGTTTGTTGTAATCCAGCTTAAGGTAAACTATTATACCGTTCTCCGAGAGTTTCTCCATAGCTTCCCTGCCGTAAACAGCGCTGCCGCCAGTGGCTATGACAGCCTTTTCCGCTTCAAATCCGCTGATAATACAGTTTTCGGTGTTAATGAAGCCGTCAACGCCCTTTTCGGCGATGATCTCTTTAAGGAGCTTCTTCTCTTTATCCTGTATAATAATGTCTGTGTCCAAAAATCTATAGCCAAGGATCTTTGCAAGTATAACACCTACGGTGCTTTTTCCGACCCCCGGCATACCAATAAGTACAATATTCTTATCCACAGCTCTTACCTCTTTTTTTATTACTCTTATATTTTAACTCAATTTGTGCAAGTTGTCAATAGATAAATGCGCCATATATTGCTGTATTATTTTTTGTATACTAAATATTGACAATTTTTAATGAATATGATAACATAATTTCACAAGGAGAAGTGCTATGAAAAGAAGTCCTTTTATTTTTTCAGATGACAATAAGCGCTATCATACGCTTAATTTCTATAATAAGACACATTACGGCCGGAAGGTATACAAAGCAGTCATTGACTGCGGCCTTACATGTCCTAACATAGACGGTACAAAAGGTAATGGAGGCTGTATATTCTGCGACGGCGGCAGCGGCTACTTCACGCACGGTGAAGCTGATATCCCGGAGCAGTTACGGCTTGAAAAAGAAAGGATATGCGGCAAATACGGTGAAAGAGCCCGTTTTATCGCATATTTTCAGGCCAATTCAAACACCTATGCCCCTGCCGGAAGGCTCAGAAATATTTATTATTCAGTTCTGAAACAACCGAATGTCTGCGGTATCTCCATCGGAACACGTGCAGACTGTCTTTCCGATGATATTATGGAGCTTTTAGCGGAACTTAATACACATACCGACCTTACTGTTGAGCTCGGCATGCAGAGCTGTCATGACTCTACCATAAAGCTCATAAACCGCTGCTATTCCCACGAGGAGTTCTGCGAGGGCTTCAACAGGCTCAAAACATCAGGAATACGCACCTGTATCCACATAATAAACGGACTTCCGCATGAAACTCCCGAAATGATGATAAAAACCGCAGAAGAAGCCTCAAGACTTGCTCCCGACGCAGTAAAGCTGCAAATGCTGCACGTTATAAAGGGCACTGTACTTGCAGATATGTATGCAAAAAATGAATTTGAGCTTCTCACCCGTGAAGAATACATTGATATAATCGCAATGCAGCTGGAGCTTCTTCCGCCCGAAACCGTCATTGAACGTATCACTGGGGACGGCGATAAATCAAAGCTCATAGCCCCCATGTGGAGCGCGGACAAAATAGCCGTTCTCGGCGGCATAGACAAAAAACTCGCCGAACTTGACACATGGCAGGGCAGAAAATATGTAAAAAAGGCGTGAAACAAAGTAATCAGCTTTGTTTCACGCCTTAATTCATATATCGTTGCGGATTATATCGTCAAGCGTCTCTCTCTTGACTGCTATCCTTGATTTTCCTTCGTTTACGAAGACAACAGCCGGCTTCTGGAGTCTGTTGTAGTTGGAGGACATGGAGTAATTGTAAGCTCCCGTTGCGCATACAGCAATGATATCGCCTGATTCCGCATGCTGAAGCGGCATATTCTCGCCGATAAGGTCTCCGCTCTCGCAGCATTTGCCTGCAATAGTGACCTTTTCGCTTTTTTCCTCCCCTGCCTTGTTTGCAACAACAGCCGAATACTCCGAGCCGTACAGGATATATCTCGGATTATCAGCCATACCGCCGTCAACTGAGATATATGTCCTGATATTTGGTATCTCCTTGCGGGCGCCTACAGTATAAAGAGTAATTCCCGCAGGACCGGCTATAGATCTGCCGGGCTCTATGAACATCTTGGGCAGCTTAAGTCCAAGCGAATCACACTCTGCCTTAACTACCGCGGATACCTTTTCAAGATAGACCTCAAAGGGTTTGGGATCATTCTCGTCAACATACTTTATACCGAAGCCGCCGCCGAGATTGAGGCCCTCTATCTCATAGCCGAGCTCATTCTTGATCTTAGCTGCAAAGCCGAGCATTACCCTTGCCGCCTCCTCAAAAGGAGCGATATCGAATATCTGTGAGCCGATATGACAGTGAAGTCCCGCAAGCTTTAAGTTTTTGCAGCTTACCGCCTCTTTTACAGCCTCGAAAGCCTCTCCTGTCTCAAGTGCAAAGCCGAACTTGCTGTCTATTTGGCCTGTTTTTACAAAATCATGTGTATGTGCGTCGATACCCGGCTTGATACGGAACATTATATCGGGCCGAGCATTGCTTTTCTCGGCAATTTTTTCAAGTCTGCGGAGCTCGCTGATATTGTCGACTATGATATGTCCCACGCCTACCTCAACAGCGTATGAAAGCTCCTCATTTGTCTTGTTGTTGCCGTGGAACCCCACCTTTTCCATTGGAAAGCCTGCCTTAACGGCAGTATAGAGCTCGCCTATGGAAACAACATCAAGTCCGTCGCCTTCGCTTGCGACTATCCTGCACATCTCCATGCATGAAAAAGCTTTGCTGGCGAAGTGTACCTCGCCGTTGCCGTCATAATACCTGTTCATGCTGTCATGGAAGCGTCTCAGACTGCTTCTGATGACCTGTTCATCCATAACGTACAGCGGCGTTCCGTACTCGCGGGCAAGCTCAACGGTGTCAATACCGCCGATCGTAAGATGCCCCTCAGTGTTTACGCCGAGATTTTCTGATACAAACATTTTTAACATCCTTTCAGAGAATATCTATTATTCAACGACGTCATTGTCGTCTGCAATATCTTCAACTATCTGTCTGAGTTCTTCTACTCCCTCAAGCGTCTGGGACGAAAATGGTATGGAATGTATATCCTCAAAGCAGGGTATCTCCTCCCTGAAAGCCTCCATACGCTTTGCGCGTTCTGTCCTGTTCAGCTTGTCAGCTTTGGTAAGTACAAGCACAAAGGGCATTTCCGTATCGATAAGATAGTTTATCATCTGAATGTCGTCCTTTGTAGGGGCATGACGCATATCCACAAGCATGAACACAAGTCTTATATCCCTGTCGGAGCCAAGATATCCCTCGATAAGTCCCGACCAGCGCTCCTTTTCGGATTTTGCCACCTTCGCATAGCCGTATCCCGGAAGATCAACAAAATAAATATTTTCAAGCCCGTAAAAGTTTATGGTAGCAGTCTTTCCCGGGACAGAACTCACTCTCGCAAGATTCTTCCTGTTGAAAAGCTTGTTTATAAGAGTTGACTTTCCTACATTTGAATGTCCCGCAAAGGCTATCTCTGTCCTGTCACATGGAGGTATCTGTGAAAACTTGCCGTATGAAGCCGCAAACTCAGCCTTATTGTAATTCAGCTTCACCCGCGCTTCCTCCTTTTTCCCGTAATGAGCGCATTGTCAAAAACGTCATTGAGCTCAGAAGCAAAAACAAATTCTATAGCGTCTTTTACCACCTGATCAACCTCTTCGAGATCCGGCTTGTTCTCAACAGGAATAATAACTCTCTTAATGCCTGCCTTGTAAGCGGCCATGGTCTTTTCGCGGAGACCGCCTATTGGCAGTACCTTTCCGTGAAGAGTTATCTCGCCTGTCATGGCAACGTCAGACCTTACCTTAAGTCCTGAAAGCGCCGACAGCAGCGCAGTCGTCATTGTAACGCCCGCTGACGGGCCGTCCTTAGGCACAGCACCCTCTGGAGCATGTATATGTATATCCCTGTTCTTGTAAAAATCAGGGTCTATCTTGTACTTTTCTGCAATGCTGCGGACATAGCTGACTGCTATTTTAGAGCTTTCCTTCATAACGTCTCCGAGAGAGCCGGTTACCTCAATTTTGCCTGTTCCCTGCATGACAAGCACTTCTATGGGCATAAGAACTCCGCCAACAGAGGTCCATGCAAGGCCGTTTACAACACCTGTCTGATCTTCCTTGGAGGAAAGATCTCCGGTGTACTTTCTGATGCCGAGGAGGTCTTTAAGGTCAGCCGCCCTGACAGTCGCACGCTTTACTTCATCTGCTGCTATTTTCTTGGCAGTTTTTCTGCAAAGCGAAGCTATGCACCTTTCAAGTGAACGCACGCCGGCTTCCTTTGTGTAATACTGGATGAGCTCGTTTATAGCGTCATCGGTTATCTTCAGCTGCGAAGCCTTGAGCCCGTGCTCCCTGAGCTGTTTCGGGATAAGGTGTTCCTTTGCAATGTGGAACTTCTCCTCCGCCGTATAGCTCGGCAGCTCGATGACCTCCATTCTGTCAAGAAGCGGAGCAGGTATGGCACTTACGTTATTGGCAGTTGTAATGAATACCGCCTTGCTGAGATCAAACGGGACCTCTATGAAGTGGTCCCTGAACGCATAATTCTGCTCTGCGTCAAGCACCTCCAGCATTGCCGATGAAGGATCCCCCTTTATATCGCTGCAAAGCTTGTCGATCTCGTCAAAAAGAATGAGCGGATTTGCAGAGCCCGCCTGAGTTATGGCTGTGATTACACGGCCGGGCATAGCTCCAACATAGGTCTTTCTGTGACCTCTGATATCAGCCTCATCGCGCACGCCGCCCAGTGAAACACGGGCGTACTTTCTGCCCATTGCCTTTGCAATTGACTTTGCGATGGAGGTCTTTCCGATACCGGGAGGGCCTGCAAGACAGATTATCTGTCCCTTTATCTCGGGATTCAGCATATGTACTGCAAGGAACTCCAGTATGCGCTCCTTTACCTTTTTCAGTCCGTAATGATCCTTTTCGAGCACAGCCTCAGCCTTATCCATTGAAAGCTTTGCCTTTGTGTACTTTCCCCACGGAAGGTCGAGTACGGTATCGAGGTAATTCTTGATAACAAAGGCTTCCTGAGAAGCAGGCGGCAGCTTTGTAAGCTTATCGGCTTCTTTAAGGAGCTTTTCCTTGCTCTTTTCATCCAGCTTGAGGTCCATTATATCGTTTATATAACCGAAAGCCTCTTCAGCTTCGTCCTCGCCGAGCTGCTCCTGTATAACCCTGAGCTGCTCACGGAGATAGAACTCCTTCTGCCCCTTGTCTATACTGTTTTTTGTCTGTTCGTTGATAAGGTTCTCAAGCTCGAGTATCTCCACCTCAGACGTAAGACAGGCAAAAAGAACGGAGAGCTTGTTGATTATATTCGTTTCTTCAAGAAGAGTCTGCTTGTCACGGTAATTGAGGTTGCAGTTGAAGGTGACCGTTTCAAAAAGCTTGAGGGGAGAATCCTGCGTCATGATGGAATTCAGCAGTTCCTTCGGCATCTTCGGGAAAAACGAAGCATACCTCTCGAAAACGTCCTTGATAGAGCGCATGAGCGCTTCTGCCTCCACCTCGTCGAACTTAGCCCTTGAATATGTCGGAGTACGCTTTACCTCTGCCTTGAGCACCTCGCCGTCGTCAATGAGTCTTACAAGATTAGCCTTGTATATTCCCTCCACAAGCACCTTCATAACGTTGTCGGGCAGCTTGAGGACCTGCTTTATCTCGGCGACCACTCCGACCTTGTAAAGGTCTGACGCCTTGGGATTGTCAATATAGGCTTCATGCTGGGTTACAAGAAAAAGCTTCCCCCCCTCCTTAAGGGAGCGCTCAACCGCAGCCATAGACTTGCTGCGCGAAACGTCGAAGTGCATAACCATTTTCGGAAATGCAACAAGACCTCTCATGGCAACCGTATACAATATATTTGATTCCTCTATATTTTTATCACTTTTAATGGTCTGTTCCATAAAATCACCGCATTTCTATAGATATCATATCCTGACGGACATAACTGTCCTAAATTATTATACTATAAAACAAATAAAAATTCAACCCCTGTATTGAAGAGATAAAAGAATTGCACGTCCGCCGCAAGATATAATTAAAAGTAGCAACAATCGCAGCATATTAACAGTTAACATAGCTGAATATTTGTTGAAATAAACGAAATATTCTGATTATTTGGTATGTAACGCCAAATTTCACAAAAAGGCAAAAAATATCTTTACTTTTTGTTAAGAATGTGATATGATATACACAAAGGTGTAATTTGTTTCTTATTATATAATTATTATTCTGCTGTATTTTCTTTTAAATAAAAAAAGGCTTTACTTTTACAGAATAATGTGTTAAAATGTAAAGTAGGAAACTGTTAGGTTATGCCTTTGCGGCAGATTGGAGTATTTATTATGATAGACAAAATAAAATCTGAAAGCATGGACCTGCTCTTTGAAGCTATCCTTACGCTTGAATCTGTTGATGACTGCTATAAGTTCTTTGACGATCTCTGTACAAGCATCGAGCTGAAATCCTTCGCTCAGCGCCTTCACGTTGCAAGGCTCCTCGATGAACACAGAGTATATAACAGCATCGTTACCGAAACAGGCGCAAGCACTGCTACGATAAGCAGGGTCAACCGCTCTCTCAAGGACGGAAACGACGGATACAACATAGTTTTTGACAGGCTCAAGGGGAAGAATCTGCTCAAATAAAAACGTGCAAAAAGAGCTCTTTCCGAGGCAGGAAAAGAGCCCGAAAAAATTACTCTTGAAAGGAAGATCTAAATGGACAAGGCGAAGATACTCAAAAAATCATTAGCCTGCCTGTCCGCTGCTGCAACTCTTATGACGAGCAGTATAGCAACAGGCGCAAATGCCGCGGTTATCACCGAGGGCAAAACAAACAACTACCATAACTTTGCAGAGGCTCTGCAGCTTGCACTTTGCTTCTACGATGCAAACAAGTGCGGTGACAAGGTAGAGGGCGACGGCTACTATTCATGGCGTTCAAACTGCCATGTTATAGACGCAGAGATCCCGCTCCAGCCTATGAGCCCGATGCCTACAGTCGGCAAGGGCAAGACCGATGACCAGCTCAAGGAGGATCAGGGTCTCGGACAGGGCGACAGCGGTAAGGCAAAGCCGAATCTCGGCGATGACGATCCCGATCTGTATGTTGGTGTAAATATGAGTTCTTCTTTCATCGAGAAGAACAAGAAATATCTCGATCCCGACGGAAACGGAACTCTCGATCTCACAGGCGGCTGGCACGACGCCGGTGACCACGTTAAGTTCGGTCTCCCGGGAAGCTACTCAGCTTCAACTGTAGGCTGGGGCTACTATGAATTCCCCGACGCTTATAAGGAGCTTGGTCTCGACAAGCACGTTGAAGACGAGCTTCGCTGGATAAATGACTACTTCATGAAGGCTACCTTCCTTGATGACGACGGAAAAGTAGTTGCTTACTGCTATCAGGTCGGAGAGGGTAACAACGACCACAACTACTGGTGTCCGCCTGAGCTTCAGCAGGATAATACAATGGTTGCTTCCTCATCATGCGCTGTTAAGCGTCCTGCTTACTTCGCTACAACGGAAATGCCTGCTTCAGACCAGTGTGCAGGTGCTTCTGCTTCACTTGCAATCAATTACCTCAACTTCAAGGATTCAGACCCTGAATACGCTGAGGAGTGTCTCAAGTACGCTAAGGCTCTCTACGATTTTGCAGTAGAGACTCACATTGAGGAATGGAAACCCGGTATGGTACCGAGCAACTCAAGCCTTGGTTACGATGGCGGCTTCTATACATCCAGCTATGACTACGATGAACTTGCTTGGGCTGCTGTATGGCTCTACTACTGTACTGAAAACTATGATTATATAGACGATATTATCGCAGTTGACACTACTAAGCCGATTTCTGACAGTGGTTCATATGATGAACAGGCTCAAACAGGTCAGCAGCCTTCTTACGCTTACACAGGCTATATGAAACGTATCATTACTGATACAGGCAACTGCTGGCAGAATATCTGGGTTCACTGCTGGGATACTGTTTGGGGCGGAGTTTTCGCAAAGCTTGCTCCTGTAACAAACCTCGCACGTGACTGGTACATTTTCCGTTACAACCTTGAGTTCTGGTCAGGCTGCTCAAAGACAACAGACTGCTCCGACTGGGGCTATGAGCCTGTTCACGGTCACAAGTATTTCGGCAGAGATGATTATCTCTGGAATATGGAGATGACTTCTGATAAGATCCCCGATCTCCCTGACAGTGAGACAAGCGGCGACTTCATCGCCAAGTCACCTAACGGCTGGGCAGTTGTTTCAGGCTACGGTTCAGCCCGTTACAATACAGCTGCAGGTCTCTGCGCATGCGTATATGCTAAGACCACAGGCGACGAAACATTCCTTCCCTGGGCAAAGGCTCAGATGGAATACATCCTCGGAAAGAACCCCATGGGTTACGCTTACGAAGTAGGTTATGAGTACAACTTCGCTTCACATCCGCATCACCGTTCATCACACTGCTCAGCTACACAGAGCATGGATGATCCGATAATCCAGGTACACACCCTCTGGGGCGCTCTCGTCGGCGGTCCTGACCTTAAGGACAATCACGTTGACGAAACAAAGGACTACATCTACAACGAAGTTACTGACGACTATAATGCAGGCTTCTGCGGAGACCTTGCAGGACTTTACCACTACTACGGCGCAAAGGGTAAGGAATACGAAAAAGAAAACCACATTATTGAAGAC
>JAEEGL015827883.1_pt1 | contig 12244 bp, 10 predicted proteins | sample 9134231 | NCBI WGS metagenome assembly JAEEGL01 (sample SAMN16246548, study PRJNA631951) | gut metagenome | biome: gut microbiome; feature: rumen; material: fiber-attached | host: Bos | place: Iran: Karaj | collected 2018-10
GCCCGCCCGATACGCGCCGCCGTAGGGGACGCTCTTACCCGTCAGGGTGAGCGTCCCGGCATTCGGAACGAATGCAATTTGCCGTAAGGCAAATCGGATCGTTTGCTTGCGCAAACGACGCATGCTTCGCATGCGCGGACGAGCAATGCTCGTCCCTACATCCCCTTTTACAGCGCGGGCAATCTGCCCGCCCGATACGCGCCACCGTAGGGGACGCTCTTACCCGTCAGGGTGAGCGTCCCGGCATTCGGAACGAATGCAATTTGCCGTAAGGCAAATGGGATCGTTTGCTTGCGCAAACGACGCATGCTTCGCATGCGCGGACGAGCAATGCTCGTCCCTACATCCCCTTATGTAGCGCGGGCTATCAGCCCGCCGAACCCCTCCCGTAGCGCGGGCTATCAGCCCGCCCGCAACCCCACGCCCGGACGAGGGATTAGGAATTAAGGATTAGGGATTTGGAATAGGGAATCAAGATCAGGGAACGGCGCGGACCGTTTCATCTGGAGGATAAACCGTGAACGAAAACAATCAGAACAAGCCGCAGACCGACGAGACCCAGGTGTTCACGCCGGATTTCGGCAATACCTTTGACGACTACGGGGAGTACAGCGAGCCCGCGATCCAGCGGCCGGAGAAGGCCGTCCGCAGGCAGAAGCATCTGAAACGCTTCCGCTTCCCGCGGCTGATTTGGGTCGCCCTGTTCCTGGCCGTGGCGGTGGTCCTGGGGATGCTGGCCGCCAAATGGGGCTGGAAGTGGGCCGACGACGTGCTGGCCCTCACCCGGCCGGATCAGGACGTGGAGATCGTGATCAACGAATACGACGACCTGGACGACATCTCCCGGACCCTGAAGGACGCGGGGGCCATCGAATACGAGTGGCTCTTCAAGCTCTACTGCAAGTTTTCCCATTCGGAGCACTACTTCGACCCGGGCGTCTACAAGATCAACCTGACCTACGACTACCACGCCCTGGTGAACAACCTGATGGCCAGCGCCGGCTCCCGGGAGGTGGTCACCCTGATGATCCGCGAGGGCGCCGACTGCTTTGAAATCTTCGATCTGCTGGAAAAGAACGGCGTCTGCTCCCGGGAAAAGCTGGAGGAATGCTCCGCCAACCACATCTTCGACTATGAGTTTTTGAAGCGGGTCCCCTACGGCGCCGCCAACCGCCTGGAGGGCTTCCTCTTCCCGGACACCTACGAGTTCTATCTGAAGGACGAGCCCGAGAAAGTCCTGAACCGTCTGCTGCGGAACTTCAACGCCCGTCTGGACGAGGACGATCTGGAGGCGGTTGAAAACAGCGGCTACAGCATGCGGGAGATCCTGACCATGGCCTCCATCGTGGAGGGCGAGGCCGCCAACGACGAGGAGCGGCCCAGGATCGCCTCCGTCATGTTCAATCGTCTGAATAAGTGGGACGTGCCCTTGCTGGGCATGGACTCCACGGTGTTCTACGCCGCCAAGCTGATGGGCACCAAGTTCTCCTCGGAGCTGGACAGCCCCTACAACACCTATCTCTATCCCGGCCTGCCTGCGGGTCCCATCAACAACCCCGGCCTGAACTCCATCCGCGCCGTGCTGCACCCGGAAAATACCAAGTATTACTACTTCGCCACCGGCAAGGACGGGGTCAACCACTTCTTTGAGAAGTCGGAGGATTTCGACGCGTTCATCAACTCCGACGACTACGCGCCCATTATCCCGGATTAGGAATTCGGACTTCAATCACAGAGATCGAAACGCAGCGGCGCGCAGTGCGCCATCTCCCGCGCCGATCCGGAAACTGGATACAAGGAACAGAATACAAACATGAAAATTCCCGAGCTCTTGTCCCCGGCGGGGGACATGGAAAAGCTGAATATGGCGGTCCGCTACGGGGCCGACGCGGTGTATCTGGCCGGGACCAGCTTCGGCATGCGCTCCTTTGCCGGGAACTTCACGCCGGAGGAGCTGCCCGCGGCGGTGAAGCTGGCCCACGATTTCGGCGTCCGGACCCATGTGACCGTCAACACCATGGCCCGGGACCCGGAGCTGGAACGCCTGCCCGCCCACCTGGAGCTGCTGAACGACTGCGGCGTGGACGCCCTGATCGTGGCGGACCTGGGGGCCTTCCGCCTGGCCCAGAAATACGCACCCCGCTGCGAGCTCCACGTCTCCACCCAGGTCAGCGTCGCCAACCACGCCTCCGCGACGGCCTGGTACGAGCTGGGGGCCAAGCGGGTGGTGCTGGCCCGGGAGCTCTCCCTGGAGGAGATCGCCGCCATCCGGGCCAAAACCCCCGAGGGCCTGGAGCTCGAGGTCTTCGCCCACGGGGCCATGTGCGTTTCCTGGTCCGGCCGCTGTCTGCTGTCCAACTACATGACGGGCCGGGACTCCAACCGGGGCGCCTGCGCCCAGCCCTGCCGCTATCAGTACTATCTGATGGAGGAGAAGCGGCCCGGGGAGTATTTCCCCGTGTTCGAGGACGAAAAGGGCAGCTACATCATGAACTCCCGGGACATGTGTATGATCGACCATTTGGACGATCTGATTCGCGTGGGGGTGGACTGTATCAAGATCGAGGGGCGGGCCAAGTCCGCCTATTACGCCGCCATCGTGACGGGAGCCTATCGGCACGTGCTGGACGACCTGGCCGCGGGACGGCCCGTGGACCGGGTGTGGCGGGACGAGGTGGAGCACATCTCCCACCGGCACTATTCCACCGGCTTTTTCTACGGCCAGCCGGGGCAGTATTATGACGATTCCCGCTATATCCGGGCGTACCAGGTGGTGGCCGTCGTGGAGGCCTGCGACGAAAACGGCGTTGCCCTGTGCTCTCTGCGCAACAAATTCAGCGCAGGAGACGAGCTGGAAGCCGTCGGACCGGACCTGCGCCCCTTCGCCTTCCGTTCCGGCGATTTCGAGACCCCGGAAGGGGAGAGACTCCAAGAGGTCCGTACCCCCCAGATGCGCTTCAAAACCCGGCTGCCCAGGCAGGTCCCGCCCTGGTCAATTCTTAGAATCGAGAAAAAGGGAATCCCAAAGGAATAAATATCCTGGTTAACATAAAAAAGAAGTGTGGTAGTTGAACTATGAAAGAGAAAAAAAAGGAGCGTATGTATCAGCTGCAGATGATGAAGCTTCTGCATCTTCTCCTGACGGTCGCCGTTTTTTTCCTGTTCTTTTTGCTTTTCCGCTATGACTCTCTGCAGAATATTAAATCCTATGGTTTCCGTTATAATATTTTTGTCACTGTCGTTTATGGCGTGATGCTTTACTGGCTGCACCGCACCTACAACGCGTATTTGCTTGGCTTTTCCAGCATTCGCACCCTGGTCTTCGGCCAGTTTACCTCCCAGGCATTCAGCGTCGTGATTATCTATTTCGTGGTCTCGATCGGTTGGTTCACCCTGCGGGCGCCGTGGGTTTTCCTGCCGATGCTGGCGATCCAATTTCTGCTGGATCTTCTTTGGTCCTGGCTTGCGACGAAATATTACATAAAGATCACGCCGGCGAAAAAGACGATCCTGATCTATCGCAGCGAAAGGGACTTGCGACGCCTGGAATCTGTACTCGAAAAGAGCAAGCCCTTTTTCCGCATCGAAAAAAAGCTCAAGTTTGATGGCAGCTTCGATGGGCTGAAGGATACCCTTGCGGATTATCATGGGGTTTTCGTTTGCGGTGTCAACGCCTCCTGTCAAAATGAAATTTTGAAATATTGCAGGCTGAGGGGGATTTCCATGCTCCTGCTGCCCCATGTAGGCGACATTCTTATGCAGGACGCCTCCCATATTCAGAGCTTTGATACGCCGGTGCTTTACAGCAACAAGAAGTTTTTGAAGCCCGGTTATCGTTTCTTCAAGCGGGTGTTTGATATCCTTGTGTCCGCGTTGCTTCTGTTGCTGCTCAGTCCGCTGATGCTGTTGATCGCCCTGTTTATAAAGCTGTATGACCACGGTCCTGTCATTTACAGACAGACGCGATTAACGAAGGATGGGAAGGAATTTTGTATTCTGAATTTTCGGTCCATGCGCGTGGATGCGGAGAAGGACGGCGTGGCGCGGCTTTCATCCGGAGATCACGACGATCGCATCACGCCTGTGGGACGCATCCTTCGCAAAATCCGTTTGGATGAACTGCCGCAGCTCTGGAACATTCTGTCGGGTGACATGTCCATGGTCGGCCCGCGTCCCGAACGACCGGAAATTGCGGAGGAGTACTACAAAATCTTCCCGGATTTCCGTTTGCGCCTTCAGGTCAAGGCTGGCTTGACCGGCTATGCGCAGGTCTACGGACGATATAATTCGGATCCCTTTGAAAAGCTGGAATTTGACCTGCTGTACATCAATAAAATGAGTATTCTGACGGATTTGCAGCTCTGCTTCGCAACCTTTGCCACGTTTTTTTCCAAGGACAGCACCAAGGGAGTTGAGGAGGGCAGCTTGACGGCCCTCAGTCCGGCAGAAGCGATGGGGGAAGAAGCCTCCCGGGATCACTTTGCAAACGTCGGATAACAGGAGTTAGAAAGGAGTCTGCCAGGCATGCCTCCGTTAGTCAGCGTCATTATGCCGACCTACAACTGCGCGGCTTATATCATTTCGTCTGTGGAATCAGTCCTGTCGCAAACCATGGAGGACTGGTCCCTGGAAATTGTGGATGATCTCAGCACCGACAATACCGCCGAGCTTTTGCGTCCATATATCCAACGCGATCGCAGGATACACTATTCCTGCTTGCCCAAAAACAGCGGCCCTGCCGCAGCCCGTACGGAAGCGCTGCGATCTGCGGACGGACGCTATGTTGCGTTTCTCGATTCAGACGATCTGTGGTATCCTGAAAAGTTGGAAAAGCAGATCGCCTTCATGGAAAGAAACGGAGCAGCCTTTTCCTGCACCGCTTACCGTCAGATGGACCCAGAGGGAAAGGATCTGCACACTGTGTTAACGCCGCCGCGAAAGCTGGACTATCGAGGCTGCATTCGCCTGTCCAATCCCATTGGCAACCTGACGGCCATGTATGATCAAACGGTGATCGGGAAATTGGAAGTCCCGCCGATCCGCAAGCGCAACGACTTTGCGCTCTGGCTGCAGGTCCTCAAACGGACGGAGTACTGTTACGGCATGGAGGATGTTCTGGCTGTTTACCGTGCAGGCCGGCCCGGCTCTGTGAGCAGAAAAAAACTCGGCCAGGCAAAATACCATTGGCAGCTGTACCGGGAAATCGAAGGACACAGCTGGATGCGCAGCAGCTGCGAGATGGCTTGCTGGGCGTTTGTCAAAGGCACCGGAATCGGTCTCAAGCGAAAAAGAGTCCCATAACAACCGGAGTGTGATCAAAGATGTGGAAAAGCAGGATCAAAAAAACCCTGCGCATTGTTGGCCGAAGCTTAACGGGAAGACATGGCATCTACGGCAGGATGGGAAAACACAATCATGTGCGGCAGCGGGTGATCGTCTATGAAAACGCGGTCATCGGACACGACAATTACCTCGCGCCGGGCTGCCTGGTAAACAACGCCCGAATCGGAAATTACAATTCCCTGGGCCCCGGCAGCATGATCGGTATGGCTGAGCATGATCTGCATGCGATCTCCACCTATCCCCGTATGAACAACGGAAAAGAGCAGATGCAGCTCATTCGGAAGGAGCATCCTGCGATCATTGAACACGACGTTTGGGTTGGGGCAAATGCGGTAATCCGCCAGGGAGTTCACATCGCTGCCGGCGCCGTCATCGGAGCCAACGCCGTCGTAACACATGATGTGGAGCCCTATGAAATCGTGACGGGAGTGCCGGCCAGACCCATAGGATACCGTTTTGACGAAGAAGAACGCCGTCGCCTGCTGGATTCCGGTTGGTTCAATCTGGATTTTGAGGCAGCGCAGGCTGTCGTTCAGGAGCTGGATCGTATGAGGCAGCGGAAGAACGACGAACCATTTGAACGAGAATCATTCATCGATCATTGAGGGATATGGAATACAAATATGTGATTGTCGCTGGTTTTTTCGCCTCGGGATCCAGCGCGGTGGTTGATCTGCTGAGAGAACTCCGGGGCTTCTATGAATGCAGAGCTGAAATCCGGATTATCAAGGATCCATACGGCGTCAAACAGCTGGAGCACGCTTTGGTGGAGGATTGGGATGTGGTCCCTTCCACCGCTGCGGTCAGCGACTTTTTGGAGCTTTGCCAAAAGTGCGGCCGCATCGGCGGCGGGAAAAACCTGCTGGCGCGGTATGGCCAAAGCTACTGTAAAACCATTAACCCGAAATTTCAGGAAATCACCCGGGAGTACGTCGAATCCCTGACAGACTATCACTATCAGGCTGATTATTATCACTATAAGCAAAAAAAATCATATTTGCGTTATGTAACGGACCGCTGCCGATGGGCGGTGGAGCATGTCACCCACGGAAAATTGAAAACCGCGAATCGGCATACCAAGCCCTGCTATTTTGCAAAACCGTCCCGCGAAGCCTTTGAGCGCAAAACAAAGGAATATTTTGACAAGCTCTTCGAGCCCTTCTTCGATTCCGGCGAATATCAACACATCATTTTGGATCAGGCGCTTTCCCCAAACGACGGAGATTATATCGACCGATATTTTTCTTCCGCGAAAATGATCGTGATCGACCGTGATCCCAGGGATATGTTTGCGGACGATCTGCAAAACGAGCAGAGCCTGGACGCCCTGCGCAGAAGCAGAGAATATGCTGAGTATTATATCTCCCGGCAGCGGGCCATGCGGGAGCGGATCGATCAGAACAATCCCAATATCCTCTGCGTTCGCTTTGAACGTCTGGTTTTAGACTATGAGAAGGAAATCCTCCGGATCTTTGACTTCTTGGGCGTGGACAAAGAAGACCATATCCGTCCGCGCAGCTGTCTGATCCCGGAAAAATCCGCCAAAAACGTTGGGATCTGGAGGAACTATCTGCCTGAGCTGGAACAAACCATGGATTTGATTGCAAAAGAACTTCCGGAGCTCTGCTGGAACGGCGCAGAGAACAACGCAACTTCCCAATAAAGGAGGAAATCGCCTTTATGCGCGTCCTGCATATCAACAGCAATTATCTTGGAACAGGATTGCACCAGCAAATGGTGGAAGCGCTGAGCAAGGAACAGATAGAAAATACGGTTTTTACCCCGATCTCCGATCATTATGAGATCCGGGTAAAGGCGAAAGACGACGTCATTGTTCGCAGGTGTTTTTTAGAAGCAGATCGGCTGTTGTTTCCCTGGAAGGAGCACAAAATCAAACGTGCGCTGTATGACGCGGTAAACCCCTTCGATTTTGACCTGTTTCACGCCTATACCTTATTTACCGACGGCAACATTGCCATGCAGCTTTCGCAAAAAACCGGGAAGCCCTTTGTTGTCGCCGTGCGAAACACGGATATCAATACGTTTTTCAAAAAAAGGCCGCTTTTGCGGTCCAGAGGCCGCCAAATTTTGCGGAAGGCCTCCGCGGTTTTTTTCCTCTCCAGGAGCTATCAGGACCTTCTGATGCAAAACTACATTCCGACGGAAGAGCGGGAAGCCCTGGCGGCAAAATCCCATGTGATACCAAATGGAATCGATCCTTTCTGGCTCATGAACCGCTTTGAGACCAGGAACGCTCCGCAGCGTTTGGACGGCGGTATGCGGCTCATACTTGCAGGAAAACTGCATGACAACAAAAACCCGCAGGCTGTTGTACAAGCGGCGGAAATCCTCAGGGAAAAGAAGCTGAATGCCACGGTCACCCTGGTCGGGAAAAAAGCGGATGAAAAGCTTTGCATGCGCTTGTCCCGGGCGCCTTTCGTTCAAATACTCCCTCCGGTTCCGAAGGAAGACCTGATCCAGCTCTATCGGCAGGCAGATATTTTCGTCATGCCGTCTTTCCGGGAAAGCTTCGGCCTGGTTTACGCGGAGGCTTTGAGTCAGGGCCTTCCGGTGCTCTATACGGCAGGTCAGGGCTTCGATGGACAGTTCCGGGACGGTGTTGTCGGATATGCTGTCGATCCGCATAATCCTGCAGATATTGCAGAAAAAATCCTCCTTGCCGCCGAGCAATACGGAGCTCTTTCCGAGAACTGTCTGGAGTCCTCCAAGCAATTCGATTGGAACAAGCTGGCGCTGCAATACCGTTCGATTTATGAGGCCATTCTATGAACGAATTCGATCAGAAACAAAAAATACAGGATGATATTTTCCTTTCCGTCTCCATCTGCGTGTTGATGATCGGACTATACATCACCAACATCGCCCCAGGCCTGGAAGCGATCATCTATCTGGACAGCGAGCAAATTTCCACTTACTGCAAATGGATGATCCTGATATCCCTTATCGTTTGTGTTCCCGCAATGCTGCGCCGCTTCACATTCCGTATGCTTTGGATCTGCATCGGCACTGCGCTTGTATATTCCATCAATCGCCTCTGTTTTCCTGCGCAGCAGGAGATCTTCGGCGCATTGGCGGGTTCCTTTGTCACAACGATCTTACCCGCTGTGATATGTTTTCTTGCGATCCGGGATTATACCCGCTTGATCCGATACCTTATTATTCTTTCATATGTACTCTCCGGGATTACGGTGTTTTTGCTGTTTACCCTCGGCGGCGCGCTCTTTGGCTCCAGATATTCGATGGGCTTTTCCAATATGATGATTTTCCCGACGGAGCTTCTGTTGATCCACGCCAGCCTGATGGAGAAAAAACCCTCTTTGAAACTGATCGCATACGTTCTGGCAGCCGGAGATATCATCTGCGTTGGCGTTTACGGTTCCCGCGGCGCACTTGCGGCAATCGCAGTATTTTTTATTTTTTTGCTGATAAAGAATCGTCCGAAAAGCATGAGCGCCTGGGTGTCCCGATTTTCTTTGATCCTGATTATGCTGATCGTCGCAATTTTCTTCGACGATATTGTATATTCCCTGAACCTCCGCTTGGTACGTTCAGGCTTTCACAACAGAACCCTGCAGCTGCTGATCAAAGATATTGGTCATGACAGCGGCCGCTATGAAAAATGGAAAATCATCCTCAGTGAGATTGCCTCCTCGCCAGGGAAGATCCGGGGCATCTGTGCAGACCGTCTGATACTGGATGGAAGATCCTATACGCACAACGTCATTCTTGAGTTGGCCTACAGCTTTGGCGTCGTACTCTCCATTCCCATGATCCTTCAAATCGCTTATTATACTTATTACACCGTGATTGCAAAATGGAATTCCTACACGATTATCCTGACCCTCACGATGTTCAGCTTTCTGCCGTTATATCTCTGGTCCGGAACTGTCTGGACCTCCATGTACTTCTGGATCTGGGTGTTCATATTTCGCAGGGAGCTGCTGTCTGATGGGCCATCGTCTCCCGTACCGTTATCAAAGTTTATAACACGTTTTGAAAAATGAAAGCGTTTTTGCAATGAAGAATCCGGAGCCGAACCATTCGACTCCGGATTCTTTTTTTCCGTTTATTGTTTCAGCTTTTCATCCATGTGATGAAGCAGCTTTTCCATGGCATGTCCGTCTTCGCAGTTTCCGATCCGGGAGAAAAAGCCCTCAATCCGTTCAAGGCCGGCCTGTTCGTCATAAGAACGGATATTCCGGATCAGCTCCTCGTTCGTATGGGCGATTTGGTAAGGCCACAGAGCGGGATCCATACTGACCGGATGGGCGGAGATGTAGTCCTCGAGATCCGGAGCGTAAAGAAAGCCGGGTCTTTTTTGCTGCGCAAAATCCGCCATGCAAGAGGAATAGTCCGTCAGGAGGACGGCAGAGGCGCACAACAGCTCCTGAATATCCGTATAATCGGAAGCGTTGATACAATCCGCGCCGATGTTTGTGGGAATCATATTGTGGTGAGCCTTATAGAGAAAAACGAATTTGCCGCCGAAGCGCTCCTCCAATGCTTTCATCACAGAAACAGGATCGATGGGCGGTAAGCCGTATCCGGACATGGATTTTACCGGTCCATCCCGAAAAGTCGGCGCATAGAGCACGAATTTGATATCGTCGGGCAAGCCAAAATGTGTATGGACTTTATTTCGAATCGCGTTCTGGTCCCGAAAGAGAATGTCATTCCGAGGCAATCCGATCTCCAAAAATTTATCCCGTGAAACGCACATTGCCCTGGAATGCTGCTCTGAGGCGAGCTGACTGCCCGACAGGAAATAATCGATCTGAGTTCCTGACAGCAATCTTCTTTTTCGCGCTTTTTCATCATGGTTGAAGTCGTTCCCGATGACCTTGAAGGAATACGCGCCATGCCAGGTCTGAATGACGGTCTGGCTTTTTCGGAAAGGGAGATAACCGGTGATACCGGTACTGTTGAAAATCACAAAGCCGGCTGTCATCAGATGATAAAAATGCAGCACGGAGCGGTAGGTCAGGCGTTTCACCCCGGCCGGAAGCGAAGGCTCCACGCCCCGGTTCAACGCAAAATACAGCTTATAGCGTTCGGTTTTGGCCAGCGATTCCGTAATATATTTGGGGTTGCAATTATAGAGCCTGCCGTTAAAGGACTGTAAAACAACCTTGTTTTTACAGACTGGGAACAGGGAAAAGATTCGGATGAAAAAACGAAAAACATGAAGCAGCATAGTCTTGCGTCGTTCCTTTCCGGCACATACGACAGTGCATAAATCGAGCGTGCAATAAACAGGAAAGCGTTTCCCGGCAAGTCCTTCCGACGGACAGCACCCGCTGTCCTGTCGGTGCTCCGGCGTTTCCTTACTTTTTCTGTTTCGCTTTGAGAGCAGCGCGGAATCTGTTCAGGTCCTCCCGATTGATCAGAAGAAGATCCGTGATTTTTGTGTTCGTTTCCAGGATAAAGCGCCGGGTGAACAGAAAAGCGGAAACGGCATAGGAGAGGATACTTGCCATGGCAGCGCCGATATTCCCGTAACGGGGAATGAGCAGGAGATTCGCAAAAATATTGCATATGACGCTGATAACCAGATAAAAGAAGTTTTCCTTCTGCTTTCCGTGAACGATATTATACGCGGCGATCATCTTGTAGTAGATCATAAAGATCACGCCGATCAAAATCACAACCGTGACAGAGTAAGCTCCGCTGTATTCCGAACCGAAAAACAGATGAATAAAGGGCTTGCCGAGCGCAACGATGGCCAAAACCACAAACAGGCAGGAGCTGTTGCAAAGCCGGACGACAAATCCAAGCTCCTCCGCGCCTTTTCCCTTCGCGAGATTGGAGATCATGACCTCCTTCATGGCGTCCGGGATCATCCAGACCCGTTCCGCCAGCATGACGCCGACAGAATAGACGCCGACCTCCGCGCTGCTCACATGGGATTTCAACATAATGATATCCACACGATAATTGAGCGTGGACATCAGCAGGACCAACATGGGGAACAACCCAAATTTCAGGATCTCTGATACCTGAGCGGCGGTCAGGCTCTCGGGCTTTCGCAGTGCGCTGCGGAGCCGCCAGCTGTAGACGCCGGCAAGGAAAAGATCCTTTACGACATAGATCAAAACGCCGATCAGAAGCGTGGGCGGGACCGTCAGCCACAGAACGATCACCAGCAGCAGCTCCAGAACGTTTGCATACAGCTCCGTCAAGTGCTTTTTGTTTGGATTCTCGACCATGCTGATATACGCGACGATTTTGTGGTATACGAAGCAGGGCGTCATAAAGAGAATCGCCGAAAGACTCAGATCCGCCTTCAGCAAAAAGCTCAGCAGAGCCGCAAGGATGAGATAAACGAACAGCATTCCGACCGCCAGCTTCATAAACTGCGGCGTCATATCCCTGCCGGTTTTCTTTTTGAAATAGGGATAGGCCTGATGTATACCGCAGCCAAAGACGATGGACGTAATGGTGGTGACGCTGGTGAGATACGCAACGTCTCCCTTTAAGGCGGCGCCTAAAAATCTGGACTGACAGACGGAATAAAAAAAGCCTAAGAGCACCAACAATATCTTTGTGATGACAGAAAGCAGATACGGGTTTTTTAGAATCCTGAACAGTTTTTTCATGGGACCCGTGACTCCTTCATCCAGGTATACTTCCTATAACGCATTAAAGTCCAAGTTCTTTCAGATCCTGCGAGAAATCAGACAGCGCTGATTCCTGCACGTTGAGAACCTTGCTCGTCAAACGCTCTGTCTTCTGATCCCGGAACCCGCGGAGGATTCGCTTGCTCCAATACCATGGCAGCAAATAGGGTTTCCCGCGCAATCCTTCATATTTCGTCAGCGTACAAAGGTTTCGGTAGGAAGGGAACAAAAGCTTTCGGGTTACCCGAAGCTTCAACAAGAAC
>JAEEGL016364730.1_pt1 | contig 12244 bp, 11 predicted proteins | sample 9134231 | NCBI WGS metagenome assembly JAEEGL01 (sample SAMN16246548, study PRJNA631951) | gut metagenome | biome: gut microbiome; feature: rumen; material: fiber-attached | host: Bos | place: Iran: Karaj | collected 2018-10
CCATAAGAGATAGCGCCATGGTTGGCACCCCAGTTGTTCATCACGCTGTAGACATCCTTGAAGGCGTCCTTCGTGGGATCGAGACGAGGAGTGAACCAAGTCGACGGCCAAGTCGGGTCGGTACGCTTGTCAAGCACGTCGTGGATCTCAGGATCGATGTTGACAACCCAACCCTCAGCGATCTGAAGAACCGGGCCGAGGCCGTCCACGATGTTGATTCTCATCATGGTGGCGGGGAAGTCTCCCTTAGAGACGAAATGGATGCTGAATCCGCCGCCACGGAAGTAGTCGCGGTCTGCGGGCATCCACCAGGAGTTCTCAAGGCACTTCTTCTGGTCCTCATCGGTCATCTCCCAGAAGGTCTTCATGACCGGATTACCTTCGGCGTCCGTACTCTGTCCGCAGCCGTCCATGGTGGTGGCGCCGGAGTTGATCAGATGGATGATTCCAGGGGCCGCCTTGCCGGTAAGCTCCTTGCCGGTGACTCTCTTCACAGCTTCAGGGCTCCAATATGTACGCACATCGGAGAATATCTGGGGGCGGTTCGTCAGAAGATGGCCAAGCAGCATCGCGGTACCGTTGAGCGAATCGTTCTCAGTGGCAAGAATGGAAGGCTCGCGGCGACCGTTCCAGTCGAAGTTGGTGTTGAGGAGAGTCTCAGTGAAGTCACCATTGGGCATCCAGTCCGTCCACTGACGCTGGCCCTGGAAACCTCCGGCGATGGCGTTGTGGCCAAGGGCCTCCTCCTTGAATCCCATCTCTTTGAGCTTGGGGTTGCCATGCATGAGATCCATGACAATAAGGGTCATCTTGGTGACGAAATCCCAATCCTTGTCCTTCTCCTCACGGGTCTTCTGCTTCTCGGGGCGGTTCTTGTCCCAGCCTTCCTGAGGCATGCAATATTTCTCGACCCAAGCCTTGGCCTTCTCGTACTCCTCATGGTCATAAATACCGAGGTCCATACGGCGGAGGATCTCAACCTCGTCGACACTTTCATTCCTCATTCCCAGATATTTCTGGAAGAAGTCACAATCCACGATGGATCCGGCGATACCCATTGTCACGCTACCGATCGAGAGGTAGGACTCCCCTCTCATCTCACCGACAGCGACAGTCGCCTTGGCGAATCTCAAGATCTTCTCAGCGACATCGCAAGGAATCGAGTTGTCCTCAATGTCCTGGACCTCATGGCCATATATTCCAAAAGCGGGAAGTCCCTTCTGGGCATGGGCGGCGAGCACGGCGGCGAGATAAACGGCGCCAGGACGCTCTGTACCATTGAATCCCCAGACGGCCTTCGGCCAAAGGGGATGCATGTCCATAGTCTCAGATCCATAGCACCAGCAGGAGGTTACGGATATAGTCCCCCACACTCCCTCACGCTCGAACTTCTCGGCGCAAGCGGCGCTTTCGGCGACACGGCCGATCGTGGTGTCGGCGATGACACACTGGACGGGAGTACCGTCACTATACTTCAAATTTGAGGAAATCAACTCCGCGACATTGGCGGCAAGAGTCATGGTCTTCTCTTCCAGACTTTCACGAACTCCGCCCTGGCGACCATCGATGGTCGGGCGGATACCGATTTTAGGATGCTTCATAATTTATGTGGTGTTTTTAACATTGTTGGCGTTACCAATCTATAAAGGTAGCATTTTTATTTGAAAAGTGAGCGGAAAAACCACGCCAATTTTTCTTTCAGCGTGCTTTCCGGATCTTTCCACGCCGGGATCTCAGCCTTTCTCTTTGTCACCGCGAGGATTCCCGGGGCCACCATTCTAGCCACTCCAGCCTTACGGACCCTCGACCCGAACCCCAGGGATATCAAGCTTCTCCTGAAGAAATCAGAAGGATTCTCAAGCCGAGCGAAAACATATTCAGGGACCAGTAGGACGGACATGTCGTAAGTGAGGCATGGGATGGGGATGGTAGGATCCGGATCGACGAGACGTCCCCGCCTGGCGCGCCCGCCGAAAAGCAATGACCCGTCAGGCCTCGCGACGGTGCCGGTTATGACAGCCTTGTGGCGCAAGAACTCCGAATTCTCGAGAAGGCACGAGATCATGCCTTCGGAAAGCGACAAGTCATGGTCAATCCAAAGGAAGAAATCGGCCCCGTCCCTTGACGCTTTCGCCCATGAGGACTGAAGGCCGTCCTCGCCCTTGTCATTGAGGAAAAATGAGAATGTGTATTTGCCTTCCGCCGCGACGGAATCCATCTGGCGTTGACACTCCTCCATGCAACTGTTGGATCTGTCTTCGTCCGGAAGGATGTTTATGATTATGGCGACCTGGGGCATATTCCTTAGGAATCAAGTTTCAAGACCGCCATGAAAGCGCTCTGGGGAACCTGCACGGTCCCGATCTGGCGCATTCTCTTCTTGCCTTCCTTCTGCTTCTCCAAAAGCTTGCGCTTACGCGTAACGTCTCCACCGTAACACTTGGCGGTCACATCCTTACGGACCTGACGGACAGTCTCACGGGCGATGATCTTGGCTCCGATAGCGGCTTGCACTGCGATGTCAAACTGCTGGCGCGGAATGAGTTCCTTCAGTTTGACGCACATTTTGCGCCCGAAATCGTAGGCGTGATCCTCATGGATAAGTGAGGACAGCGCATCAGCGGGATCCCCGTTCAAAAGGATGTCCAGCTTCACCAGCCTCGCCGGACGGAAATCGATCACGTGATAGTCAAAGGACGCGTAACCCTTCGAGATCGACTTGAGCTTGTCATAGAAGTCGAACACTATCTCGGACAATGGCATGTCGTAAGTCAGTTCCACCCGGTCGGAAGTTATGTAATGCTCCCCGATCAAAGTGCCTCTCTTGTCCATGCAAAGCTTCATGATGGGGCCATAGAAATCCGTCTTGGAGATGATCTGGGCCCTGATGTAGGGTTCCTCGATGTGGTCGATCAGGGTAGGGGCGGGAAGGCCGGAAGGATTGTGGACATCGATGACCTCGCCCTGGGTAGTGTAAACTTTATAGGAAACGTTGGGGACTGTCGTGATAACATCCATGTTGAACTCCCTGAACAGCCTCTCCTGCACTATCTCAAGGTGCAAAAGTCCAAGGAAACCGCACCGGAAACCGAACCCCAGGGCCAGCGATGACTCCGGCTCATAGACGAACGAGGCATCGTTCAGCTGGAATTTCTCGAGCGTCGCGCGAAGCTCCTCGAACTTGTCCGCCTGGACAGGATACATTCCGGCGAAAACCATCGGCTTCACCTCCTCGAAACCGGCGATGGCGCTCTCGCAGGGACAGGCGGAATGGGTGATGGTATCACCGACTTTGACCTCCACGGCCCTCTTGATGCCGGATATGATATAACCGACATCACCGGTGGACACTTTTTCCGTAGGGCAAAGTTTCATCTTCAGGACCCCGACTTCCTCGGCCTCATATTCCATCCCGGTGGCCACGAACTTGACCTTGTCACCTTTGGATATCGACCCGTTAAGTATCTTGAAATAAGCGATTATACCCCGGAACTGGTTGAACACGGAGTCGAATATCAGAGCTTGCAGAGGGGCCTCGGGATCCCCTTTCGGAGCCGGAATCTTCTCGACGATGGCATCAAGGAGGGGAGGTATTCCCTCGCCGGTACGGGCTGAAACTTTGAATATCTCGTCATGGTCGCAACCGAGAAGGTCCACGATCTGGTCAGAGACCACATCGACCTGGGCGGACTCCATATCTATTTTATTGAGCACCGGGATTATCTCAAGGCCATGATCCACGGCAAGGTACAAGTTCGAGATAGTCTGGGCCTGGATGCCCTGCGTGGCATCCACCACCAAAAGAGCGCCCTCACACGACGCGATGGAGCGGGAAACTTCATAGGAGAAGTCCACATGCCCGGGGGTGTCGATCAGGTTGAGAATGTATTTCTCGCCTTTGTAGGCATATTCCATCTGTATGGCATGGCTCTTAATCGTGATGCCTTTTTCTTTCTCAAGATCCATGTCGTCCAGCACCTGCGCCTCCATGTCACGGGCGGACAGGGTCTGGGTAAGTTCCAGGAGCCTGTCGGCCAGAGTGCTCTTGCCATGGTCGATATGTGCGATTATGCAAAAATTGCGTATATGAGTTTGTAACATATTGATTCTCAAAAAGAAAGTCCGTTTGTTTAGGGAAGCGGGTAACAAACCAGAAACAAAACGGCCTAATAAGAAGCCGGGAACGGACTTTCTACTGACAAATATAGCAATCTTTCCGGAATTCCATTGATTATGTGCCGCCAAACGTTAAGAAGATGTCTCCTCCTTACAGGCGTGTCACCTGTATTGTGCCGTAATAAGGCACAAGCCCCGTATTTGCCCTTTTCCGGCCATTTCCGGCACTTTCTCGCCCGGTCTGGGCAACACCTTCCGTTGAGGTAAAAGAAGCCGCCCTGAGGCCTTTCCCTATATTGCCCATAATACCATCGCCTACGGCACTACCTTGCATAACAAGATACCGATTCCCCGTTGAGGTCTTGCTTTACCTCAACGGGGGGCATTTTTAGGTCATTTTCAACCCCCTAAGATTTTCTGCATTTTCGAGTGCAAAACCGGGGGAGTGGTTATCCGGCGATCGCCTCGGAGAGATTTGAGCCCCCTATGGGTTACCCTCCCCTCTGGCTCATCTATAGTAAGCCGCCGCCTCCTTTATCTTCCTGTCTAATTCCTCTATCTCCTCGCTCTTAACGGTCAAACTCTCGCCAGACGTGCAAGCCTCTCTAATCGCCTTTCGTATGTCGAACGCCTGTTTATCGGTGACCTCGCCTTTCCTCTGCTTCTCTTTTAGCATCTCCAGTAGAGCCGCCTCCCCTCCAAACTTCTCAACCAGGGCAAGCAGCCCCGCATTATATAACTGTCTTTTGCCTCTCATCGCCTCCGGATTAATTGATATGTTGTTAATTTTCTCTATGGACTTATATGAATTGTGCCAAAAGTCCACCACTTTGATATAAAAACGCTCATTGTATAACGTTGAGGCCGTTATATCCGGCTCGTTGAGGTAATGTGTCAAACGGTGTTCAAATCGCCGCTCATACCGTAGGATATTATGGCTTTTGCATATCTCAGGGATCTCGCCGCTTCTATGGCTCATAACCTCTTTTGTTTTGTCGTAGAAGGCAAGCCGCCCCGCCCTCTGTTTGTAATACAGGCAATCCGGCTCTATTAGCCTGGTGGCGTTCCTCAACGTTCCGAGGTGGTTTATATAGACCGACGTCGGGTGCTTCATAATGAGGTTTTGTGCAACGTCAAACCTCGTTATTATCGCCCGGTTCATAGGCAAGTGTAAGGAATCGGAAAGCCGCTCTATCGCCCTTTCCGTGTCGCCCCGGCTCATCCTCCCCACGTTGTCACCAAGAAACCATTTGCACAAACTCCCTCTGTTAATCCTCAACGCCCCCTGATCAATAGATACGCCAAGACTACCTAGGCAGCCCGTTAAGACCGGGAAACCCTTGTAGCTGTGCTCGCCCGTGACATCATCAAGATAACCGGGAATCTCCCTCAACAGGGAAACTCCCGGTATCTCATAACTACATAACTTCATATAGACAGTATCGTACATACATACCCGCTTTGCTATATGATTACGAAAACGGTAATCAGAAACAAATTACTATAGGCATATCATGTTTTGTAAATCGGTAGGGGTACTTATTTACAACCGGTTATTTTTCTGTCCTGGCTTTCTCCCGTAGGATGTTTATTTCATCGTCAAGCTCGCCGCTCTCCATAAGGTTGTAGAGCATATTCTGAGAATACCTCAACCCTCTCGCCACAAACACGTCAATAACAACCCCCGTAGCCTCGGAAATCCCGATAGCACGGAAATTCTCGAACTTGAACAAAAGAGCGTCTTGGGTGCCCTGGAAATCGCCAAAACCCGTTGAGGAATCCGGACGGGAGGTATATATACCGCTGATATTCTCGCTTCCGATCGTGAGGCTTTTGTCCGTCCTCCTCCTTGCATCGGCATTGAAATTGTCGATCTTATAAGCATCGTTGCAGTATATAATCAGGTCGCCCGGCTTTGTTGTCTTGGTCACTTTCCGGCAACGCCTTCTTTCGAATTCCTCATACTCGCCCGTTGAGGCCACACAGTCAAGACGTGTCTTTGCACTTCCTGGCTTGTGTTCGAATCTATAGTAATCCGTTAGATACATACCGCCCTCCTTTACCTTACGGGCGACCAAATCGCCTGGTTCTCCTTTACCTCACGGGCGACAGCCATACTCTGAGCCTCTTGCTCGGTGATGGCCCTGTTCTGCCGTAGCCAATCCTCAACCTCGGAACGATCGAAAAACACGTTCTTTCCGTTTGGTTTGTAGAAGGGAATCTGTCTTGTGCTTGTGAGCTTGTAAAGGTGGCTCTTACTCAATCCCGTTAGTAAGGCCACATCATCGAAGGTTAAGACCTTCTTGGCCGCTAATACGGTATTCCGCTCAATCCGGTTTAATTGCTCCGCAATCTTTTCTAAATCTGACATAGATAGATGGTTTATGTTGAGGCCTTCCGGCACGCCGTGCAAGTGGTGGCCCTGCTCGCCTATAGCGGAAGTCTTCTCTCAATCTTGCACTTGTTATTGAGATCCCGCTTCCGGTGGCAAATATCAAGAAGGATTAAAGCCAAAACAAATAAAAACATAGGCCGATATATAGGCCGATATATAGGCTATCCGTGTTCAGGGAAAAAGAAAGCACCTCAACCGAGGTGCTTAATCGATAAAGAGCCTGTCTATATCCTCAACCCAATCTGGCGGCGGTGTATATTGTCTATCTTTATCCTTAAACCACTTTGCTTGCTTTAATTGTGTGTAAGAATCGCCTATCCCATAGGTATTGAACAGGGAACAAACTTTGCTTATCGGCACGATCTCCCCTTTTGGGGAATAGATACGATAAACGAAATAAGCTAGCCGGACTTTGCCCTTACCGAGCCACTTGTATCCCGTTGAGGTGGCTTCCATATAGCCCGCCTCAACAGCTTTTGCAAACCGTTTCCGAGCCTCCGGCGTGTCAAGCTCACTAGGCAGCTTAACCGCCCCCGCTTTGGCCGTTTCCTGGCCGTTTCCGGCCTCTCTCCCCTCAACCCCGGCAACACCTTCTGTTGAGGTAAATGAAGCCGCCCTGAGGCCTTTCCCTAGGTTGGCGGTGTTGGTGTCCGGTGTCCATGCTTCCTCCGGGAAATAATACCTCAAACCCGCAAACCAGGTATAGAATTCATCTTCAAACCTGGTGTCTTGACGTAATACATTATCTGCAAAGCCGGGAATTGTCCTAGCGGCTTGGTCTATCGACTTCAAACGCCCGTATATATCCCCTACGATCTGGAGCAAAGGCCAACCCTGCTTTTGTCTATCGTTGCAATCATTCCAAACCACGTTGAACAGTTCCGATAACGTCTTTGTGGCCCTGGGCAAGTTAAGCCTTAAGACCTCATTGTACATCTTTCCGTTATAGTCTGGAGCATCGGACACCAGAGCTATAACCGCCTGTAAATCCAGCTCCAATTGGTAAAGTTTGGCAATGTCAATATACATAATACCCGCTTTGTGTTAAACGTGTCAAACGTCTAGCCGTGCCTATCCTTTTTTTGGCCCTATTCCGGCACTTTCCGGCACTTTCCCGCCCATTCTGGACAACACTGCCGTTGAGGTAAAAGAAGCCGCCCTGAGGTCTTTCCCTATATTGCCCATAATACCAACGCCTACGGCACTACCTTGCATAACAAGATACTGCTTCCCCGTTGAGGTATGTAGTGGCTACCTTGTTGTTGCACACGGTAATAATTTGGGCTATATATCGGATGTTTATAGTGGAGTGTTTGGGTTGACGGTGTTCGCCCAGCCCCTGAGGTCGTCGGCCAACAGTTTTTCAACGTATTTCCGAGCGGGATCTAATACGGCTTCGTATTCGTCGCTCAACTTGTTGGCGGTGTCCTCGCCAAACAGTACTTCGTGGTACTGGTAGAGAAAGTCCCACGCCGCCTCAATGTGGCGTAGCGCATTCAACAGGTGGGCCGTTGAGGTGCTTACCTTGAAATCGGTTGTTGTTGTGTCCATAATTCTATATTTCGTTTATAGGGTTTGTTATTGGATAGTCGTGAATTATTTTCCTATGTCGTTATATATCAATTAATTATACATTATTATCTAACGTTATGATACAGTCTTATTTACCTCTCCTTTTTGCCGGGATCTTCCGGTCCTTCTTCTGGGTTTTATTCTGTGGGTTGAATAACCCGTCTACCAGATTGACCGCCTCAACCTTCTTTCGGTCTATAATCTTGGCGTAAATCTGGGTTGTTAATACGTTGGTATGGCCCATAAGGGTTGAAACTGTATACAGGTCAGCCCCGGCAGTTAATTCCAACGTGGCGAAGGTGTGGCGTGCAACATGGAATGTCACTTTCTTTTTGAGGCCAGCTGCCGCCGCCCATTCCTTTATTTTCTTGTCTGTGAAACCGTCCGTTTCTGGCAAGTTAAATATAGGCGTTTCCGCTCCGGCTTCCTTTCTCTCTGGCAAATGTTTTAACGCCTCGCTTCCAAGCGGCAAATACAAAGGCCTCCGGGTTTTTTTGATAATAAGGCCATCAATTAGCCACTTCCCACCTTCCTCAACGATATTGCCCCACCTCAACGCCTTAACATCGGAAAGCCTCAACCCCGTAAAGCAAGAGAACAGGAAAGCCGCCCTTATATCCCGACCACCATACAAACGCCCGTTAACTTTCCTTATTATCCCCTTATCCGGGAAAGGTGTAGCTATTAGGGTTTGCAGTTCTGTAGCGGTCAGATATTCCCGCTTGCTATCTGCCGCCCCGATCCGGTCGCCTGAGGCTATCCGGTCAAAGGGGTTTGTTGGCAAGAGGCCAGCTGCTACCGCCGCCTTTAATACCGTGCTGAACATTGAGCAATAGGCGTGGGCCGTTGAGGTGCTTAACAATCTGCCGTATTGACTTAAATAGCCGTTCCTCATATAGTCAATTAATCCAAGGCAATACCGCTTGTCTACCTGACGCAAAGTGACTTTGTCGCCCCTGTAAGCAATGAGTATCTTCTTGAGGTTTGGAACAATGTTGCCCACCCTCCGGCCTTTCTTGTCACGATCCGCTTGGTATATATCGAGCCAATCTGTAAGCAACATTCTTCCCCCGGCAGGGTTTAGCCTTATTCCCGCCTCGCTATTGGCAAGCTCGATGATCATTTGAGATTTTATGGCGTTGGCGGCGGTGAGTGTGTTGGCATTCTGCATCTTTGCCGCTTCCGTGGTCTCCGGAACAAGATACATTTTGAGGAACTTGTAATATCTAACGCCACCCTGGTATATGTCCAGATAGATAGATTTATTGCCGCCGCTTACAGACTTGAAACGGATTTTTACCGGCTCTTTGGCCTTAACTGTCTTTCGTTTTGTCATTTTGCTGCTCGTTTGTTACCCGTGACAAATATAACACTATTTTTGGATTCGAGTAACAAACGGGTAACAAAAAAGTAACAAAAAAGGGCAAATCAAAGGAAATTTGACCGCCCTAATTATAGCCTAACTAACTATATTTCAATGTTCTTAATTAACCTTTATTTTCCACCTTTGCAATTATGCAAAAATTGCGTATATGCTTCATAATTGCAAAAATAATCAAATTGTCGTACATTTGAAAGATTACAAGCTGAGACTTGATGACCGACAGGGAGATCATAGATCTGTACAAGGCGGGACACCGGGAAAGGGCTTTCAAGGAGATCGTGGACTCCTACAGCGAGAGGCTCTACTGGCATGTCCGGCGTTTTCTGTGTTCCCACGAGGACACGGATGACCTCCTTCAGGAAATATTCGTCAAAGTCTGGTCCGCCCTTCCGACTTTCAGAGGCGAGTCCCAGCTTTACACCTGGATCTACCGCGTCGCCACAAATGAGTCCCTGAACTTCCTCCAGAAACAAAAGATCAGGGCTGCCCTTCGGTTTGAGGACCTCACCTCCAAACTTGACAACAAGATTGACGAGGACACGGGTGTTGATGGTGACGAGGCTCAAAGAGCGCTGATGAAGGCTGTGAACCGCCTCCCGGCAAAGCAAAGGACTGTCTTCATCATGAGATGGTACGACGATCTCTCTTACGAGGCCATTTCAGAAATCCTGGGAACCTCCGTCGGAGCGCTCAAAGCGTCATACCATTTCGCCCAGGAAAAAATCCGGGCGGAGATTGAGAATTATTTAAAATGATTTTAAACCTTAATATCAATACTTTGTCAAAGAATCGGAAATGCAGAAGGAAAAAGACATATTCGAGATTATCGGGAAAGATCGTCCGAGCGTGCCTGAAGGTTATTTCAACGACCTGAAAGCCCGTTTGAGCTCAATTCCCGACGAAGCCGCCATGCGGCCCGGAACCTGGAGCCGTGTCAGGCCTTACCTTGCCATGGCCGCTTCCTTCGTTGCCATCGTTGTCATCGGCAACGCTATCCTGAAGGACTCTGTCAAGAGACAACCTTCAGATCCTTTCTCGGGAGAAAACTCCTACGCCGAAATGCTTTCCATCACCAACCCGGAGATCCTTTACAACGATTCCGAATTCGTTGATGAGGAAGTTTCAGACGAGGATATCATCAATTATCTTATCGAATCCGGAGTCAGGACAGAGCATCTGGCCTATGCCGGTGACCAAAATTAACACAAGGCTATGGAAAAGATCGTTAAATTCATTTTAATCATGGCCATGACCCTGGCGTTCACATTGAGCGCCTCCGGTCAGGAAAAGAACAAGAAAAACAGCTGGCAGGACAGGATCAAGGCGGAGAAAATCGCCTACCTGACCGATGCCATGGACCTCACCTCCGCCGAGGCGGAGAAGTTCTGGCCTGTCTATAACAGGGCAGAGGCTGAGACCAGGGCCTGTTGGAAACTGGTCATGGAAGCGTACAAGGCCCTTGAGGCCAGCATCGAGTCCGGCAAGGACGACAAGGAGATCAAAGACCTTCTTGACAAGTACCTTGATGCCCAGGAGGCCGGTGATGGCATTGAGCGCAAGTACACTACCGAGTACAGGAAGATTCTCTCGAACGACAAGATCGCGCGTCTTTACATCGGCGAGGAGAATTTCCGCAGACAGCAAATTCACAAACTTAATAAAAACGACAACAAAACCGACAAGAAGTGACAGTCAACACTAAAGCTAGTATTCTGTCGAAAGAAAGGCGTGCCGTGAGGTACGCCTTCATTTTTTTGCTATATTTGAGGAAACCAATATAAAACGGCCAATATGAGAAAGATCTTATTCGCGGCAGTCATCTGCTTGCTGGCCTTCTCATCATGTGTGAAGAAGGTTCCGGCCTCCGTGCCGGCTGTTATCAAAAACGGCATGATAGAGCTGAAGGCTCCCGAGCGTGCGGCCGGGCAGCAGAGCGCCCTCGGACTGAAGTGCGACCCCATCGAGACTGTCCGTATCGCTTTCGTTGGCGTCGGAGGCAGGGGCACCTCGGCGGTCAGCAGATACACCCAGATCGAGGGAGTCAAGATCATGGCTTTCTGCGATCTCAAACAAGAGAGGGTTGACATCTGCAATGACATCCTCAAGAAAGCCGGTCTGCCGGAAGCCGACACTTATGTCGGAACTGAGGCCTACAAGGAGCTTTGCGACCGCGACGACATCGACCTGGTGTACATAGCCACAGACTGGGTGGTCCATGTCCCGATATCTCTCTATGCCCTTGAGCATGGCCATCATGTCGCGTGCGAGGTGCCTATGGCAATGACCATCGACGATTGCTGGAAGCTGGTTGACGCCTGCGAGAGGACACGCAAGCATTGCATGATGCTCGAGAACTGCTGCTACGACTTCTTCGAGATGTCCGCCCTGAATATGGCCCAGAAGGGGCTCTTCGGTGAGGTTTATCATGCGGAAGGCGCTTATATTCACCTCCTTTCTCCCGGTTGGGACAAAGGTGAGACTTGGAGGCTGGACTACAACATGGAGAACCGCGGCGACAATTATCCCACCCATGGGCTTGGTCCCATCGCCCAGGCTCTCAACATCCACAGGGGCGACAAGATGGACTATCTCGTCGCGATGGACACACCTTCCTACAACGGAAAGGTGTCGGCCAAGATGTTCCGGGACAAGGATTACTGCAAAGATGGTGACCACACCATCAGCCTGATCCAGACCGAGAAGAAAAAGCTTATCGAGGTTCAGCACAACGTCTACGCTTACCGCCCATATTCCAGGATGTACCAGTTGACCGGAAC
>JAEEGL016719698.1_pt1 | contig 12244 bp, 13 predicted proteins | sample 9134231 | NCBI WGS metagenome assembly JAEEGL01 (sample SAMN16246548, study PRJNA631951) | gut metagenome | biome: gut microbiome; feature: rumen; material: fiber-attached | host: Bos | place: Iran: Karaj | collected 2018-10
ATGACACGCACCTGGACCGACGAGGTATGGGTGCGGAGGGCGATGTCCTGCTTGCCTTCCTCCTTCTGGACGAAGAAGGTGTCCTGCATGTCGCGGGCGGGATGGTCGGGCGGGAAGTTGAGCGCCGAGAAGAGATGCCAGTCGTCCTCGATCTCGACCGACTCCTCGACGGTGAAGCCGATGCGGGCGAAAATCTCGGCAATCTCGTTCATGGTGACCGAAAGCACGTGGCGGCTGCCGCGCTGCGCAAAGTCGGCCGGAAGCGTCAGGTCGTGGCGGTCGTCGGTGTCCATCTTCTCCTCCACGAAGTTCTTGAACTCCTCCACTTTGGCTAAAGCGGCGGTTTTCAGCTCGTTGAGGGCTATACCCATCTCTTTTTTCTGGTCGCCCGGCAGGGCCTTAAACTGCTCGAAGAGTTCGTTCATCACACCCTTGCGGCCCAAGAAGCGGATGCGGAATTTCTCCACTTCGGCGGCCTTGTCCTGGAATTCTTCGATACGCGCGCGGCGTATTTCCTCAATGTACTGGGATATAAGTTCTTTCATCGAAAGCATTGTTTATTTCCTTATCTTAATAGATATGATACGAATGTCCTCCAAGGGGCGGTCGCCAGGGGCGGTGGGCATGGAGGCAATTTTGTCGAGCACCTCGAATCCTTCGACGAGCTGGCCGAAGACGGTGTAGTCACCGTCGAGGTGGGGGGTGCCGCCCTCGGTGGTGTAGACCTTGCGCTGTTCGGCCGAGAAAGTCTTGCCGAAGCGCTGCTCCATCATGTCGAGCCTACTGTTGTCCCACACCTGACCCTGTACAATATAGAACTGGGAGGCCGAGGAAGCCTTCTCAGGATTGACATTATCTCCCTGGCGTGCAGCGCACAAGGCACCTTTTTTGTGGAAAAGATGCTTGCGAAATTCGGCCGGTACGGTGTAACCCAGGGTGCCGTCACCGAGCATCTGGCCAGGCTTGGCGTGGCGCGAATTGGGGTCGCCGCCCTGAATCATGAAGTTTTTGATGACACGGTGGAAAAGAAGGCTGTCATAGGTGTGCTCTTCGACCAATTTCAGGAAATTGTCACGGTGCAAGGGGGTGTCGTTATAGAGGATGAAGGCCATTTTGCCCGCCGTGGTGGTCATTTCGACACGCACCTGCTGGTTGGCTTTTTTTTGTTGTGCTTCAGCCTGTTGCAGACCTCCAAAGCAGAGGGTGAGCAAAAAAATTGCAGCGAATGTGATTTTTTTCATTTTAAAACAGAATATTTTTCCTAATTTTGCAATGCAAAAATAAGAAGAAAAATAGAATTAACAAGGCATAAAAATACACTTTTATGAAGAAAAAAATCCACATCCTGCCCCTGCTGCTGTTTTTCAGCCTCTTACCGATGGCACTTTTCACTTCGTGCGACAGTGACACGAACTGCTATCTCGATGTTTTGGTGCTCGACGAGGTCACCCACGCCCCCATATCCGGTGCAATCGTGGAGGTATACAAAGACAACTGCGACGCCAGCGACTACAACTACCAGATGGGTGTGACCAATGGCCAGGGCCTCTACTCCACCTACTATCTCGCCCCCGCCATCCTGTCCGTCCATGCCGCCCTCAACCTTGACAACGGCGGCCAACGCCAAGGCAACGGCACGGTGCGCCTGATAGAGGGCGAGACCAAGACCGTCGAAGTGTACCTGGGCTCCGATGTGCACTTTTAAACACCTGTTACCATGACATTTAAACCCACAAATGAAGATATGGCCCAACTCCAAGAGTTGGGTCTTTCTGTCGAGCAGGTGCAGCTCCAGATGGACCACTTCAAAGAGGGCTTCCCTCGCACGAGGCTCGACGCCCCCGCCACCCCCGACAACGGGGGCATACGTGTGCTCGACGACAAAGAGATAACGCGTTACGAGAAAGCCTACCGCACGCTGGGTAAAGACCGCAAAGTGCTCAAGTTCGTGCCCGCCTCGGGCGCCGCCACACGCATGTTCAAGGACCTTTACAGTTTCGCCTCCACCTACTTCGGCGTAGCCGACAACTTCGAACACGAGTTCCCTGAGGTGTATGAATTCCTGAAGAACATACGCACCTTCGCTTTCTGGAACGATCTGAAAGCCTGCATGGCAGCCTCCGACCTTGACATCGAGGAGTACCTGCAGCGCGGCGACTACTCGACCGTCATCAACTTCCTGCTCAAAGAGCAGTATCTGGGCTATGGCAGCCTGCCGAAAGCGCTGCTCAAGTTCCACCGCTACGGCGAGGTGCAACGCACTCCGCTCGAGGAACATATCGTCGAAGGCGTGCTCTACGCCCGCAACAGCGACGGCACGGTGAACCTGCACTTCACCATCTCGCCCGAACACCGCGCCGCCTTCCGCCGCAAACTGGCCGAGGTGAAGCACTACTACGAGAGCACCTTCGGCGTAAAGCTGAAAGTGACCTTCTCTGAACAGAAACACTACACCGACATTATCGCCGTCGATGAGCAGAACCAGCCCCTGCGCGACGAGAACGGCCGCCTCATCTTCCGCCCCGGCGGACACGGCGCCCTCATCGAGAACCTCAACGAACAGCGCGCCGACCTTATCTTCGTCAAGAACATCGACAATGTGGTGCCCGACTGGATGAAGCATACCACGGTGATTTACAAGCAGGTGCTCGCCGGAATGCTGCTGGAGCTGCAGACGAAGACCCACGAGATGCTGCGCTTGCTCGACGGCAAGCCCGACGAGAAGACGCTGCGCAAGGTGGCGAAGTTTGCCAGCGAGGAACTCAACATCATGGTACCAGAGACTTACGATGCACGCACGCTGCACGAGCTGCTCAACCGGCCGATGCGTGTGTGTGGCATGGTGAAGAACCTTGGAGAGCCAGGTGGCGGCCCATTCTACACCATTGATTCCAAAGGACGTAGAAGCCTGCAGATAGTGGAGTCGGCCCAGGTGAACCACAAAGAGCCGCAGCAAGAGGAGCTGTTCCAAGCCTCGACCCACTTCAACCCTGTCGACCTGGTGTGCAGCACACGCAACTACCGCGGCCGCTATTTCGACCTACGGCAGTATGTGGACCCGATGACTGGCTTTATCAGTAAAAAGACCAAGGGAGCCGTGACGCTGAAGTCACAAGAGCTCCCCGGCCTCTGGAACGGGGCCATGGCCGACTGGATCACCCTCTTTGTCGAGGTGCCCGTGGCCACCTTCAACCCCGTCAAGACAGTGAACGACCTGCTCCGCAAGGAACACCGCGAAGGATAAACCACACGGCGGCAGTCAAGAGCAGCAAGGTTAGGATACAGGCCCACCAGTTGACGGTGCGGCCTGTTTCTTCTATCGTATAGTCGCCCTGTATCAGGCGCTCGGAGCTGACCATGTGCTCCTTGAGCGTGCCGTCCGGCAGCTGGACACGCCACAGCACACGGTCGTCAAAATCAATATAAGATTCATACCAAGCCATCACAATGGCATCTACATGCTGGCCCGTTTGGTAATCCATGACAGGAACAAGCTCGGGGAAGAGGTTCGCCATCGACTTCAGCGATGTAAACCTTTCATCGGGCAAATTGTCACGTACAAGAGCCAGCAGTGTGTCGTGGTATTGCGCCAGCAGAGCACTCTGGGCACTGTCGAGAAGGCTGCACCAAGCCTCAAATTCTTTCTCAAAGAAGCAGTGTCTCCACCATTTAATATATTGGGTGTTCAATTTATCCAATAAGGCATACATATCGGCGCCGTTCCAGTCGGCCGGCGAGTCGAGCGGCTGGAAGAGCAGTTGCTGTTCCTCGTCGGTAAGATACTGTAAAACAGGCACTGGCAGGCTGTCAAAGCCAGGGAAGACGGCAGTGTAATAGTAGCGTGTGGTGAACCAGCGGAAGTGCTTGCTGACAGTCACATGCGGCCGCATCATGCGCGGCAGGCTGTCGTCGACAACGGTCCAGCCGTCACGCGAGAGCATCTGGCTGTAGGCATAGCGCATGGTGTCGCGTTCGCCACGGAAATCGAACACCTGACCTTTATCGAGTGCTGTGCGCTGCCAACGGCCGTAAGGGGTCTCGCTGAGCGACGTGCTGTCGGAAACGAGGACCGTACGCGTTCCGTCCAGATGGCGGCCGACTTCGTCGGTCACGACATAATGGGAGGCACAGGAGGCAAGCAGCGTCACGGCTGCCGCAAGAAGCAAGAGTTTGCGTTTCATAACAAGGTATATATTTGACGTTTATACATCGAATGCCGGTATCCGGCCAAGGGAGCCGGAAGGTTGTTGGGACGGGCGTCGAGTTGGCTGCTGACGCGCTCGGCTAGGGTCGGCAGCGGCTCATGCTGCGAGGGCAATAGCGGGAGGGCCATGGCGGCTCCGGCCAGCAACACCACGACAGTGGTGACCCACGCCTGCCGACGTTGCCGGCGGCGATGCAGCGTGCGACGCATGCCGCCGAGGATGGCATCGGTGGCGGGCGGCTCGACCGAGGCCCGCTGTGCTCTTGTTATCAGTTCGTTATATTCCATATCGTCTCAGTTTTTCACGCACGGTGTTGCGGGCGACATACAGGTTGGCTTTGACCTGGTCGACAGTCATACGGGTGGCGGCGGCGACCTCGTCGGTGGAGAGGTCCTCCAGCTCACGCAGCTGATAGACCACGCGTTGCTTGGGCGGCAGGGCTGCCGTGGCCTGCCTCAGCAGAGCCAGCAGGTCGGCCTCGGCCAGGCTGTCGGCCGCCACGACTTCGGACGGCATCGCTGCCACAGCCTCGCGGTGGCGACGGCGACGGCGCATCTCGTCGTAGCAGCGGCGGGCACAGATGGTGCACAACCAGGTGACGACGCTGTAACGGGGGTCGAACCGGCGCGCTTTCTGCCAGAGACGGATGAAGGTCTCCTGCACGGCGTCCTCGGCTGCAAGACTGTCTCCCAACAGGCTGACCGCCAGCCGGTAGAGGCGGGTGCGGTGGCGGTCAACCAGTTCGCGCAGGGCCGCTTCACTGCCCTGTCGCAGCGCTTGCATCAGTTCTATGTCCGTCGCGGTGTTCATTTGCCTGTTATACGCCTCCGGAGGAAGAAAGTAAAAAAGAAAATGCAAAAATACGAAAAAAACCGATACCGATATACTATAGCGTTCCTTGCGCGCGTTATTCAGCATAAAACAAACTAAAAACAGCAAACAAGATGAAGAAAACCGGAATCATCGTGGCCATCGTGGCCGTTGTGGCCCTCATTTTCATGTGGGGCGTGGGCGTGAACAACAAACTCGTCACCGCCGACGAAGGCGTGCAGCAGGCCTGGAGCCAGGTGGAGAATGTGTACAAACGTCGTATGGACCTGATACCGCAGCTGGTAGCCACCGTGCAGGGGGCAGCCGACTATGAGAAGAGCGTGCTGACCGAGGTGACCAACGCCCGTGCCGGCGTGGAGCAGACCCAGGTGGACCCCTCGCAGCTCAGCGAGGAGCAAATCAAGGCCTACCAGAAGGCCCAGGACAACCTGAGCAAAGCCGTGGCCAACACCATCAAGGTCACCGTGGAGCGCTATCCCGAGTTGACCGCCACACAGGGCTTCCGTGACCTGCAGACGCAGCTGGAAGGCACCGAAAACCGCATCACCGTGGAGCGCGGCAAATTCAACGAGGCCGTACAGAAATACAACACCATGCTGCGCCGCTTCCCAGCCAGCATCATCGCCGGCATGCTCGGCTTCGAGAAAAAGGGCTATTTCACCGCCCCCGAGGAGGCTGCCGAGCCGGTAAAAGTGGAGTTCGATTTTTAATTGAGAATTGACAATTGAGAATTAAGAATTGACAATTAAAATTGAGATTGAAGAGATGACACAAAAACTATTGCGGCTTATTGTCTGCGCAAGCATAATTTTCAATTTTCAATTTTCAATTTTCAATTATGCGCAGGCGCAGACTGAATGGCTGCCCGAGAAAAGCAACCGGCTGGTGAACGACTACTCGGGCATGCTGTCGGAGCAGCAGCGCGAGACGCTTGAACAGCGGCTGGTGGCCTTCAACGACTCCACGTCGAACCAGATACTGGTGGTCATCACTCCCACCCTCGGCGGCGACGATGAGAACGCCGTGGCCCAACGCATCGGCGAACGATGGGGTGTGGGCCAGGAAGCCTTCAACAACGGTGTGGTCATACTCATCAAGAGCAAGAGCGACGAGGAGAACTGGGGCGCCGTAGCCATCGCCACCGGCTATGGCGTCGAGGGCGCCCTGCCCGACGTCTTCTGCAAGCGCATCGTCGACGACCATATGCTCTCGCCGCTAGGCGACGGAGAATACTACAAGGCCCTGACGGCGGCGCTGGACATTATGGAGCCCGTGCTGGCAGGCGAATACAGCTATGAGCAGTACCGCAAGGACGAACGGCGCGAGGGCTTCATCGCCCTGGGCGTCTTCGTGCTTTTCATCGGCATCATCATCGTGCTGGTGGCCATCGATGCCAAGCGCCACCCCGAACACTGGAAAGGGGGCGGCACCGGCAGCGGAGGCGGCTTCTTCTACGGCGGAGGCGGAAGCTCGTGGGGAGGAAGCTCGTGGGGTGGCCGTTCGGGTGGTTTCGGCGGCTTCGGCGGCGGCCACTTCGGCGGCGGCGGCGCATCGGGAAGGTTTTGAAAGATAATACTCAAGAGTCAAGAATTAAGAATTGTTTAGATTAAGGCATTAGATTTTTTTCCCCAGTTAAAAAAATGTTCGTATCTTTGCCGAGCGTTTGTAATTGAGGTTATTGCAATTACAAACTGACAATCAGAGATATAAACAATAAAAAAGTATACACCATGGGTATCAATGCTAACAAAAAAGTGAAGAGAAGAAAGGTCCGCATCAACGGCAACAAGAACTCCACTAACAACTGGGGCATCACCGCCGCCGGCTGGAACGCTGTCCACAAGGCCATCATCAACGCCCCTGAGCAGTAATCCTTCTCTACAAAATGACATTGAGGCCGCCTAGCGGCCTTTTTTTGTATGAAACAGACCACCCTTTGCTATATCGACAACGGCGACAGCTACCTGATGCTGCACCGGGTGAAGAAGGAGAACGACGCCAGCCACGGCAAATGGATAGGCGTAGGCGGCAAGTGTGAGGCCGACGAGAGTCCCGACGAGTGCATGCTGCGCGAAGTCAAGGAGGAGACGGGGCTGGAAATCACCCGCTGGTACTACCGCGGCATCGTCACCTTCATCTCCGACACCTGGCCCAACGAATATATGCACCTATTCACGGCCGACCGCTGGGAGGGCGAGCCCGACATGGGCATCGACGACGAAGGCACGCTGGCATGGATTCGCAAGGCCGACCTGCCCGTAATGCCCGGCACAGGCGACCCAGCCCTCGCCCTCTGGGAAGGCGACCGCATCTTCCTCCGCCTGTTGCTGGACGAGCAGCAACCCTTCTTCAGCCTCAAACTGGTTTACGAGCAGGACGAGATGGTCAGCGCCACCCTCGACGGAAAGACAATTTAATCAAATAATATTATGAAACACACACTTGTTCTGCTGGCATCGGCAATGCTTTTTCTGACAACGGCCTGCCACAACCACAGCACCACAGAGAACAGCGACACCACGATGCCGACAACAGACACTGCCACAAAGGAACATGGCAACAGACTGCTCTGCGCGAGCGACAACGCGCTTTTTATATCCCTGACCGACATGGTGAACGAGATGTCCATCGACCTGTTCCGCGGCTCGGCAAAAGACGAATTGCTCGCACAACTGATGCCCACGGGAGCCATGCGCTCGTCCATCAATGCATTCCTGGTCATTGAAAGTTCGGCATATCTGGAAAGCAACCGTAAGCCGCACCGGATTCTTTTCGATGCCGGCCTGGGTGCCGACAAAGGGGGGCAGATGATGGCAAAGTTGAAAGAGGAGGCAGAGCCTTCGGAGATTGACGCCATCTTCCTCACCCACCTCCATACCGACCACATCGGAGGCCTGCTGCGCGACGGGCAACGGGCCTTCCCCAATGCCACCATCTACCTCTCGCAGGAAGAGCTGGAGGCTTGGAGCGACCAAGGTCCTTTCGCCGACCGCAACGGGCTGTGGAAAGAGGTGCAGAAAGCCTACAAAGGCTGCATAAAGACCTTCCGAGACGGCGAGAAACTCTGCGACGGCCTGGTGGAGGCCATCCTCGCCCCAGGGCATACCCCCGGCCACACCGTCTACAAAGTGGACGGAGGCACCTGCTACATGGTGGGCGACCTGCTGCATGCCCAAGACCTACAGATAGACCACCCTGAGTTCTGCGCCAGCTACGACAACGACCCCGCCTTGGCCGTGCAGACCCGCAGGAAAATACTTGACCAGCTGCGCGACGGCAGCAGCTACATGGCTGCCGCCCACTGCTATGACCCCTTCCTCAACCTCCACGACCGTGCCTCGGACCTTTGACCCATGGCAGCAGGAGGCCATCGAGATTAGCGGTGGGAGGCACCTGGTGCTGGCGCCACCGGGGTGCGGCAAGACCGACATCCTGACCGAGCGCGTAGTGCATGCACACGAACAGGGGGTACCCTACAGCGACATGCTGTGCCTCACCTTCACCAACCGCGCCGCCAAAGGGATGGCACTCCGCATCGCCGACCGCACGGGCAACCCCGTGCCCGACGACCTCTTCGTGGGCAACATACACCGTTTCTGCTCGCAGATGCTCTTCAACCAAGGGCTCGTAAACCACAACAGCGCCATCATCGACGAGGGCGACGTGGAGAACATCATCCAGGAGGAGCTCTGCAAGAAGCTGTGCATACAGAGCCGCACCACCGAGCTGATGCGCTACCAGCACGCGCTGTGGCAACTCACCCTCGGCATGCGGGGCGAAACGGTGCTGCACAACGAGCTGCTGCACACCGGCGCCATGACCAAGCTGTGCGACGTGCTAGGCATGGAGACCGGCGAGGAAAGCCTGGGGCGCATCTACAGCAACATAGAGGCCCTCATGGAGCGCCACTCCGTGCTCCACGAGCTGCCAGCCGCCAACACCATGCGCCTGGCCCATGCCTACCAACAGTACAAAGAGTCAAACGACCTGCTCGACTACGACGATCTGCTGGTGCTGGCCTACCAATATTTAAAAGGAGTGAAAGGGAGTGAAAAGGGAGTGAAAAGGAGTGAGAGGACAAATGCACCTGACGGCGACAAAAGGGAATACCGCTGGATAGAGGTGGACGAGGTGCAGGACCTCAACGCGTTGCAGTTCGCCCTGGTCGACTGCCTCGCCGCGCCCGACGCCACCATCGTGTACCTCGGCGACGAGCAGCAGGCCATCTTCTCCTTCATAGGGGCCAAGCTGGAGACCCTCGAAGCCCTCAAACAACGCTGCGCCGGCCATATACACTACCTGCACACCAACTACCGCTCACCGAAATACCTGCTCGACCTGCAGAACGACTACGCCACACGCAACCTCGGCATAGGGCACGACCTGCTGCCCACCACCCACAACTCCGCGCTCACGACCCATAGCCCGCAAGACCTCTGCCTGCTCGACGTAGGCGACGCCAGCCTCGAAGCCTACTATGCCGCGCGCATGGCCAAACGCTACGGCGAGATGGACGCCGATGAGACCAAGAAAGTCGCCGTGCTGGTGAGCACCAACCGCGAGGCCGACGATGTAGGCGACACCATGACGGCGCTGGGCATCCCCCATTTCAAAATCAGCGGCACCGACCTCTTCTCGCTGCCCGCCGTGCGCCTGCTGCTGGCCCATCTCACGGTGTTGGCCGACGAGAGCGTCTTCATTGCCTGGGCACGCCTGTTGTGGGGCCTCGGCGTGACCCCCACCTACACCGCCGCACGTGCCTTGATGCGCGACATGCGGCGCGCGGCGCTGCTGCCCACCGACCTGCTGCTTCTCCCCGGCTCATCCTATATGCAGGAATTCGTGCAGGCCTACGACAACGAAGAGCTCGTCATCTTCGACACCGAGACCACAGGACTTGACACCGAGCAGGACGACATCATACAGATTGCCGCTGTGCGGGTACGCCGCGGCGAGGTGGTCGGCGACCCCTTCAACATCATCCTCGAGACCGACCGCAAACTGCCCGAGACGGTGGGCGGCCACCCCAACCCGATGATAGAAGTATACCGCACCAGCCAGCGCCATCCGCGCGCCGAAGGGCTGCAGCTGTTCCTGGACTACTGCCGCGGCAAGGTGCTGGTGGGCCACAACGTGGAGTACGACTACCAGATACTGAAACACAACCTGGAGAGGGCCGGGGCAAATGGCGAACCCCTACAGGAGGTATGTCCACGCTATTACGACACGCTGAAGTACATACGTCTGGTGCGGCCGCGCCTGCGCCACTACAAGCTGGGGCACCTGCTCGAGACCCTCCACCTCGAGGGGCAGAACAGCCACCAGGCGGACGACGACATCATGGCCACCCTGTCGCTCCTACGCTTCTGCCACCGCTGCGCCATGCAGACCATCGGCGACCAGCGCGCCTTCCTCGACAGCCACCGCGTGCAGGCCGAGCGCTTCCGCCAGCGCTACGGCGACCTCTACTGCCAAGCGCACCGAAGCGCCGGCCTCGTCGACGAACTCGACCGCGCCTACCGTCTCCTGCTGGCCGACGGCTACGTGGAACCTGTCGCAAAATGGCACCACCTGCTGCACTACCTCGAGTGCGACCTCATACGCACCGACCTCTACCCCACCCTGCGGGCCCAGCTTGAGCGTTACGTCACCGACCTCTGCACCTGCAAGGAAGCCGATATGTGCGGCAGCTCGCTCGAAGAACGCTACATCATCTCCACGGTCCACAAAGCCAAGGGGCTGGAGTTCGACACCGTCATCGTCTACCGTGCCATCGATGGCAGCTACCCCGGCAGCCACAGTTGGACGGAACGGCAGATACAAGAAGACGCGAGGCGTCTTTTCGTGGCCCTCTCGCGCTCCAGAAAACGCCTGTGCATCCTCTGCGACTCATATTACGGACGTTCAACCCATATACTGAGCCCCTTCCTCGACAAGGTGCGCTCCCATTTCACCCTCTACCACCGCACCCCCGACGGCAAGATACGCGAAGGATGACGGAGTAGGCACACTGCCTGACGAAGCAGCCTGCGGTGACGGAAAATTGGAGAAAAAGCCACAGAGGTGGAGCGGGGCGGTCTCTTTCCCCGCCTTAATCGCCCCCTCAAAGTCCGCATCGGCCTGCACCCTTCATTCAAAAATCCGTGCAAACCGCTCATACTGCGCCATTTGAACGACACTTCAACGATACTTCAACGATATTTCAACGATTTTGAATCGTTGATGTATCGTTCATCTATCGTCGTAATATCGTAGTAGTGTGCTTGTTGACGGGTACTTTCCCGGTCCGGTTGAGACAAAAAAAACGCCTTCCCGCTGCCCTCGGCCCCCCTACAGGGGCGTCGGAAAGGCGTCGGGAAGGCGATAAGGATGAAGCCGGTGTCACTGCCTGACAAAACGGCCCGCGGTGACGCTGCCGTCGGTCATGCGCACGGTGAGGAGGTAGGTGCCGGGCTGCAGGGGTGCCACGTCGAGGATGAGGCGGCCGCCGCCTGTGGCGCGCAGGTTCCATCCGCCCACGGACTGCCCCATGGCTACACTATTTCTTATCAGAGTTGTATCTATTCCCAAATACACCCCAACGGCTAATTTTGCCTCATCGACCGTCACACTTTGCGCGTAGCAAGGCAAAGAAAAGGACAAAATTAATAGAGAAGCAATAATCAATATTCGAAGTCTATTCATATCCACTCTATTTTAGAATTTTACAGAATCAACATGAATGGCCGCTATATGACACCCATGACGATAAGGTTTGTTATAGTATTTTATTATACCCTCAACATAAACCAACCTACCGCTTTCCGTCATCCATTCTTCTACATGGCTGTCTTTGGGACAATGGATATATGTCCACCCAAAACAAGAACTACAATCATCATCTACAACTGGGCTGGGTTCTAATTTAAATATCGTCTCCCCCTCTCCCGCTGGATTCGGTTGAACCTGTGGAATATATCCGTACACTTTTATAGTATCTCCGTCGTGTTCACGTATCGTTGAGTCGTGATAGAGGAAATACTCATCGAACTTGAAGAGGGAATTAAAATCGGTTTCTGAAAGGGTATATTCATACGGCGTATACGGCTCGTCCAACTGTGGATACTGCTCGTAACATCCACAGCTGCTTTCTACCCTACCGCATCCCGTTTGCATCATTACGAAGAACAGGATGCCAATGACTGGCAAATAAGTCTTTTTCATCTTTC
>JAEEGL017066013.1_pt1 | contig 12244 bp, 24 predicted proteins | sample 9134231 | NCBI WGS metagenome assembly JAEEGL01 (sample SAMN16246548, study PRJNA631951) | gut metagenome | biome: gut microbiome; feature: rumen; material: fiber-attached | host: Bos | place: Iran: Karaj | collected 2018-10
ATCTAAAACTGATTTGTCAACTTCAGGAACAAATATTGTTTGTCCAGTAAATTCAGGCAATACAATTCTTCTTTCCAATCTGTTTATAATAGTCTGCATCGCTTCAAACCTACTGTTAACCCAAGCTATATATTTTTCAAACATTAAATAGAAATCAGTTAGTTCTTTTTTATTAGTAGCTAAAACAAGGCTATCTTTCTCTTCTGTATATTCAGTTAACTCTTTTCCAAGTTTACTAAATTCTTTACCCAAAATATATAACTCTGTTAAAAAGTTGTCTTGTATAAACTTACTTTCAGCTACAGCAAAATCTGTTGTCTTTCCTTTACTCAAATCAAGATTATTATAATAATCTGTTGTAAAGAATAAAGACATTGTTTTTTCTTTTTCTGCTTTAGCCTTAGCCAACATTTCCTTTACTCTGTCAATTTCACTATTCTGTCGGTCAAGTTCCTTAAAATAAATTTCGTTAATGGGTGTCATAATTTTTTACATTCCTTTTCAATTTTCATTTTCGTTTTTGTTTTTATCTTCTTTAATTTTTATATTACTATCCAGACATAAGCCTGGAATAATGTAAAACCATAAAATAGAGGTTTTGTTGAAATGTATAGACGCACAAGTAATACACACAATGAGCGATATAAGCACAATAGCTTTAGTAAGTAAATAAGCAATAAGTATTTTATGCTCCAATTCTATTCTCCTTTTCATCATTAGTTAAATATTTCTTTATAAGTCTTTTAGCTCGGTCATTCATCGGCATACCTAAAATCTTACATATTGGACAATAAGGCTCGTGATATACCCAACTACAACCACATTTGTTACATTGAAACTTAGCCCTTGTCTTTTCTTTCTTACTCATAAAATAAATTAAACTCTTTTCTCTAATGAATTAGTAAGATTAAAAAATCTTACACTATTAGTTAGTTTAGTTTATTCTATGACAGTAGTTGTTTTAAGAAACTTTTTAGAATATCAAATAATCCAATTATATCATTTAAACTTTAGATTCAAATAATGTCAATAATTTAATGTCTAAACCAACCTATATGATTATCAAATATGCTGGTATGTAAAGAATCTAATCCTTCACCATCACAATAAAACTCTCTATCTTCATCATTTTGATTAAATTCATTAGGTATAGAAAATCTATCCATTCCATCAGGCTTTATATTGACAGTACCTATACCCCAATTAAAACCAGTTATAATTGCGGGTTCATTTCTCCACCAAATTTTACGTCCAACTACAATTTTATCAAAATCAATTTCAAATAAATTCATAGGATGTTCATCTACTAATTTAAGTTTATAGAAGGCTTCTTCAAGTGTATGACAATGACAAAAATCTTTACCATTTCTTGTAATTATGATTTTATTATGGTCATAAACTCTTGTTTCATCCCATTTAGTTTTAGTATTTAGTTTAGGTTCATAACGTAACCCCCAACATACTGTTTCATTAGATTCAAACTCTATGAGATTCTTATATGTAGGCTTTTCATCACGAGGATATGCCCAGATATTATTAACACCAAAGTGTCCACCTATAGAATGTACATAACCTTCAATAAAACAGGCATAATAAGGTCTATCATTAATTACAATATCCCAACTTAATGGGAATATTTTTAAGCTATCTATATCAGTAGTTTCATTAATAAGTTTAATTTTTATATCATTCATAACAGTTAATTCTCCTTTTTAAATATGTAATCCAAATCTAAATAACATTCATAATGTTCAGAATAATCTGGAATTACTCTTATCTTTTTAATGCCATTATAATTAGTTAGATTAAACTTATCTATAATCCAATTTTTAAGTTCATCACAAACAATGTGCGGAGAACAATAGATAATAGCCTTATTATTACTTATTTCAACTCTACCTCTTGGAAAATAATTATAAGGCTTACCTTTAGTATCTTTAACACTTAATGTATTCCAAACTTTCTTATGATTATAATTATCTTGACCTTTAGAAGATTTATCAAAATCTATATTAAAATTAGTATCATTAATAACACCGTTACTATCACAAGGAATTTGAAAATAAAGTTTAGAAGAGCTAATATTATCTATATCTGTAATCCAAAATATTCCTCTATATAATGTTTTGTCTTCTGTAAGAATAACCATAACTATTAATTCTCCTTTAAAGTATAATCGAGCTTATCTATATCATACCCCATAAGTTTAAGTTCATTTATCCATTTAGTATCAATAGAATTATTTTTAGACTTTTTACCTAAGAAATCTTTAGTATATAAATAACCTACAGTATATAAATAACCTACTAAGTGAAAAACACAATCATTTACTTTGGCATAAGCACAATCAAAACTTCTTAATCTTTTATCAAATTCAGAATTTGTTATAATTTCAGTTGCTTCTAAAGAATAAGGGTCATTCTCGGCTCCTAAAACTTTACCAACGATAATAAGGTCGTGGTCATCTATAGCTATATAAACATCACTAATAGAATATTTCATAATGAACACCTCTACATTATTTATTTTAAAATAATTTACTTTATTTAACTTTGTTTTTCATTTTAGCGTCTACCTATTCCGTCACAATTAATAAACAAATTATTCTTCGTTCTATATATCTAAATCTAATCTAACTCCCGCAGACCAACAAATAGACCTATCATCATTATAACAAAGTTCAATATCAAATTGCTCTTTAAACCAATTATTAAGCCAAATATAAAACGCATTATTATAAGGAATTGTACACTCAATTGATTCACTTAAAAACTCGGGTTTAAGAAATGTTCTACGCATACAGCCATTACCTATATACTGATATATAAATGGAAAGTTCTTAGCTGCTAATGTATAATTAAGCATTATAACTTTATCAACATCAATATTATATTTACTGTTAATAAATTCACTAAATTCATCCATCATATAAAACTTACCTCCAATCAGTTATTCATTAATAATAGAATTAACAACTTTATCTATTTCTTTATCAGTTACATTAAACATAAAAATAAAGTCTGTATCACCTAAATTAATAGACATATTACCTCTTACTACAAATCCATAATCCGATTTTGCACTAATAGAAACAACTTCGCCTCTTTTAAAATACTTGTCATTTATTCTACTTATAACAACATTCTTATAATTTTTCATAAAATACATCATCTCTCTTATCTTATAAAAGTAACAATCTTATATTTATTTAAGTATAACATAAGATTGTTACTAATAAATATTATTTATGTTAAGTAGTTGTTAACTTTATTCTTTTAAAGCTAATTCATTAACATACATCATTAATTCATTTATCTTTTTGTAATTAGGATTGTCGGGTAAATCTGTATTCTTTTTAGCATAGTCTAATTTAGCTTCATAATCATTTACCATTTCAAAAAATTCTGGTGTAGGTTGTTGATTAGTGTCTAAATAGTCTCCATTTCTTATAGACATAAGTAAATCGTGTTCCTTTTCTCTATAAGTAATTATTTGTTTCTTTTCAAGAATGTCTAAACACATAAGATGAAGGCGAATTAAGTGACACATATGTTTATTTAATTTACCTTTCTCAGCAGCCTTACTATTTCTACAACCTAATTTATTATAACTCTTAACAATGTTATTCATTTCTGCCCACATAGATTTATAATCTCTTACTGGATAATGGTGTAAACTAATGTCCATAAATATTTCAGTATTATATTCTGGATTAACTGCCTTATCTATATAAAGATTTATATAATCATTGTATTGCATAGGAGAATACTTCTGCTTGAAATCATTACTTGAATGTTCCAATGTCTTTAAAATATGCTTTTCCTGTTCGGATTGAGTTACCTTTCTTACCGCTTTATTATTTAATCTCTGTAACTGTTGATTAGCATATCCGCCAAAAGACCTTATAGCATTTTTAGATAAAAATATATCCTTATTATCTAAAAGAGTTTTACCTATATCATTCAAATAAATATAATGTTCGTCTTTAAGTCCTAATATTTCTATTGTATTTGGATTGCAGTTAGTTAAAAGAGATATAAGCTTATTAAAAGAATATATAGTAGTATCAGTTTTATCTTCACACACTTGTTCAAAATTTTGATTAGTAAGTAATTCTTCTTTACTATTAACAGCAAACCCTCTTATGTCTACATCAGAAGTTTCTACATTAGTTCCGTAAGCATAAGAACCTCCAAGACCTAATAAACATATTCTACTGCCTAAGTGTTTATTTTCTCTAAGAAAACTATAAGCTGGACTATAATTAATATTATACTTAATTTCTTTTATCGTCATTATTAACATCTCCATATTCCATTTTAAGCTCGGAAAGTCTGTTTTCTAAGTAATAGTCTGTATTAGTTGTACTTGCAGTATATTGATAACATTCTCTTTCATCATAACCACAACTAATACAAGTGTAATATATAACAGGATTTCCACAAAAATAATCCATATTAAATTTCATATAGCTATTACATTTAGGACATTGTTTCATTCTTTTTATTCCTTTCCAATTCAGCATTTAAAATATCACATACCTTTTCTGCTATATATTCACTCGGAAAATACACATCAGTACGATAATAAGCATCAGTATAACTCGAAACATAAATATTGTCAGCACAATCAAATTCAATAAAATATTTAAATTCATAATTATCGTTCCAATTTGGTTTATAATCAGGACAGTAAGTATCGTATAATCTCTCCAGTCTAAGTAAGAGTTCTATCTTAGATTTAACTTCTGCGGCTCTTTCTATACTTTTGAAATAATTGTTATTTTTAAAACAATTATTATTAAAATCTTCAAACTGTTCTGTTTCAAATTGTTTAAATATAGTTGTTACACCGTCTAAACTAATATTATAAAATGCTTCTTGACTTTTAACCCTTTCAAATGTATCTACCTTGTATTCATTGTCATTATCACTACATTTAATTTCATTAAGTTCTTTTTGTATTTTTTCTAACATTTCTTCTAATTTAGTTATTCTCTCCACATTATTCATCATTATCCAACTCCTTATTTAAAATATCACATACCTTATGTGCAATTTCCAAATTAGGAAAATACACTTCGGAATCGCTTCTAAATGCATTAATAAAATCTGTACGATACTTGTTATCAACAGTATCATATATAATGTAATATTTAAGACTATTAGTAGACCAGTCTGGCTCATAATCAGGGCAATAAATATTATGCAGTCTTTCGAGTTTAAGTAAAAATTTTATTTTATCTATTGCTTTAAAAGCTTCATCATCAGTTTTAAAATAATTATTATTAACATATCGTGCATCGTCTATAACAGAATTTTCTTCTGTATAATATACTACGCCTATTGTAGAACCATATATTTCAATTGTAGTATAAAGTTCTCCCTTATTCACACGATAATTATTTTCTAAATCTATATTGTTTAGTTCATTTGAACTCTTTAAAAGTTCTAATTCTTGTTCAAGTTGTTTTAGATTAAGTTTGAGAACGTCTATTTTTAATTTAAGTTTATCTACATTTGTTTCAGACATAATAATCCTCCTTATGTTGCATATTTAATCTCTTACATACTTTTTCTACTATATCTACAGTAGGAAAACAAATTGTAGTTTTATAGTCGAAAGTAGTACGAATAGCCCAATTATATTCTTTCTTTATATGGTCATAATAAACTACAAATTTTTCTTCCAACGAGTTAGACCAATCAGGCTTATAATTAGGACAATATATATCATAAAACCTCTGTAACTTAAATAAGAATTTAATAGCGTTTACCATTTTATCCGCTTCTATTTCACTTTTAAAATAATTATTATGTTTAAAAGAATATGCGTCATCAGTAGCAAAATCTGGTTTATCTTTATGTTTATCCTGTCTTTCCACAATATGAGGTTTACCTTTACCTAAAATAGCAACACTATAATAAGTTTCATCTTTTCCTACTCTTGGGTATTCTTCATAAGATTCCTTCTTTTCTTCATATAGTTTCAAAAACTTGATTTCATTTTCAAGTTGTGCTAACTCTTTTTTATAATCTACTATCTGCGCTTCTAACTTTTCTATCTTTGTCATAATCAATTCTCCTTTGTCATTTCACTCCTACAATAATTACCATTTTTATATACTTTAAAGATAAATGTATTTCCGCTTTCATCTTTAAAATGATTAATGCTTTCAAAATAAGAATTACTCTTATCATAGCCAATCTTATTAAGTAAAGTAAAACGATTATTGATGAACTTAGGTATTTCAGGATATTTACTTCTATCTACTCCGTCAGTAAAATCAAATATATTTCTCGCCCAAATCTTTTTATCTATAATATTTTCATAAACAATTAGCTGATTACATATATTATCACAATCAGTAGTTTCAGCATTAATTATTCTATAAATGTACTTACCCACATTCTTTATGTTAGTTCCAAGAAAAGCCTTAAAATGAATGTAGTATTGATTAGGCTCTAAAATAATTTGCTGTGCAGAAGAATTATTTGTATTAACATTAGGCTTAACAGCTTTATCTATCTCCTGTTTAACATAATCTTTCCATTCATCTGGGATAGCATATGTTATCATATTATGTTTATCTATATCTGCTAATCTAATAGCATCTGTATTATTATTTACAAGTTTTACTGAATCCATAATTACTTTCAACTCCTTTAAGCGATATTACTTTAAAACAAATTTATCACAAACACAATCTTTACGTTTTACATTAGGAGGATATTTTAAATCGGACACCTTATATCCTAATCTCTCACAATATCTATCAGAATCGTGAAAGTAATCATTTAAAGTAAACATCTTACAGTTACCGCAACAATGTTTATATGTTAACTCATAAAATCTATTGTTAAATATAATTTTTGTTCTCGATTCCCTAATATTAATGTCTTCATTACTGATAAATCCTATATCTCTACCAAAGGCAGTATCAGCAAATGTTTTAGTGTATGCAATAACTTCTTCATTATTATCTACTTCCATACCAATACTGTCTATATCATCTTCGTTCTCTAAATTATATATTTTTATAGGCTTATCCCCATATCCTAACTCAGATAATTCCTGTAACCTTTTAATGGTTTCATTTACTGTCATTTTATATACTGTCATTTTATATACTCCTTATAATAATTCACCTTATATTCTTTTTCTTTCCATATACACATTCTTCTAATGTCCAACCTTGTTTCTTTCTCCATATAAATGTAACATAGGGTAAAGAATAATATTTACATAAATCAGAATAACTACTAAATTTTTTATTGTCAAATTCTAATTTTATAGCTTTACGAACTATATAATTATGCCCATTTATACAATCATATAAAGACCATCCTCGTTTCTTACGACTTAAAAATGTTCTATAATTAATACAATAATACTTACATAATTCCTTATAGCTTTTATAAAGTTTACCATTATATGTTATATTTATAACATTTTTATCATAGATACATTCTTCTGTTGAAATCCAAGATACAGTAATTACATTTTCCGTACAACATATTTCATAGCCAACATTTCTTAAAAACATTGAAATCTGATTATGCACTTCCTCAAAATTATCTTCTGCATAATTTACATAGTGTGTAATAGAGAATAAGCCGTCATTTGTTGCTTGATGTATCAAATCAAATATTTCATTTAATGTATCTACTATGTAAGATTTAGTAGATTTATTTAAAATGGCTTTGTCATTATTTAAAATGGCTTTGTCATATGCTTGTTCGGCGGATATAAGATTTTTTACTTCGTATTTACTAATCTCCAACACAATATTCATTCTCCATTTTCCAAATAATCTTTAAAGTAGTTACATCTGTATTATGAGTACATTCAACTGTATATTCAGATTTTACAAGAAAATCTATAATTTCTTTTTCAACACTTATGTCTTTATTTTCTAAATCATATAGCATATAATAATAACCTTGATTAGCTGTATCTTTAATGGAATTAAAAATATCATTAAGGCTATTAACAACCGTTTCTCTTAGCTTTTCACATCTTGCTGATATAGCATACGCTTCTTTAGCATAAATGTAATTATCTAAATTTGCTTGTGTTATAGTCATTTTAATTTTCTCCTTGTATTAGTATCTACAAGTCCACACTTATAATAAGTATCGGGCTGAAGATAATTTTGAAAATCCCAACAAATAATTAATTTAGTATTCTCTACCATATCATTCTCTACTGTATTAGCTAAGAAACCATTTTGACGTAAGAACCTTATAATGTCTTCCATAAACATTCTATTTACAAAATATTCTATTTCTATTTTTCCACATTTAATAGCGTCATTTATACTGTCAAAAATAGTATTCAAGTCTTTTAAAAGTTCTTTTTCATACTTACTATTATTTTGAACTTTCTTAAATGCGTCTTCGCCAGTAATAAAATTATTTATTCTATCAGGAGTTATGTTCATTGTATTCACCTCCAATGAAACCATAAAATCTTAAATAGGAATCTCTTTTCATTCCACCACCTACGATTTTACCACAGCAAGGACATTTTATCTCATAGCCGCTATCGTATTGATTTCCATAATCATTGTAAGTACAAAAACGTTTTTCTTCTTTAAATTCACAACCACAAGTACAGATAAAATATAAATATTCATCTTCCTTTTTAGGCATTTTAATTATTTCCATAATATGACACTCCTTAGATTTTAAAATAATTCATTTAGTTTATTGAATATATCTTGCCTACTAACTCGACCATATCTACTTAAACCTTCAGCTAACCAGTTAAAGTATTCTTCACATATATAATCAAATTCATTAGACATAGTATTTATATTACCATTAATAGAAACATTATAATCAAATTCAATATCATCTATCATTCCTCTAAAGAAATTTATGTCGGTAATTAAATCTTTCCATTTAAAGTAAGTCCAATTATAAATTTGTTTTGCTGTAGGGAACTTATTTTTACCAGCAAACCTTTTAACTCTACACAAAAAATTAGCTATTTCAGTACACCAATGATTTCTATTTTCTGAATTTGGTATACAATAAAGTTTAAGTAAATGTTCAATTACATTATCTGTACTTATATTTAAAGTATGTTCTATTTCACGCTTACTGTCAGCAAATTCAGTTACAAAAATTCTCATATCTATTCTCCACTCTTATCCTTATTTACTTTATCTCTTTGTAAAATCATAGCTTTAAGCATATTATCATCTGTTAGTTCATATCCAACACCAACACAACCATTGTGAGGACAGTTACAATAGTATTCTACAATGCGAGGTGAAGTCATAAGTTTAGGAATCTCATAATAATAATATTCATTTGAATCTGCTTCAAATATACAGCCACACTTTTCACATTGAAAAGTCCTTGTAATAAGTTCTTCTTTTGGCTCAACGCCTGGAACAAGTATCTTCATATTCAATTACTCCTCACCATAAAGTTCTTCTAAACCACCATTATTAAGCCAAGTCTGATATTCCTCATATCTATCTGCCATTACTTCTACATCATAGTTGATATCGAAACCGTCCATAATTAAAATCCTCCTTAAAATAACTCATTATTTTTATCTACTACAATAAGTATAACAGATAATTATTAAATACGTTTATTGATTTTGTAAACTAAATATTAACTTTTACAAATAAATAAAAGGCACTTAATTAAAAGTGCCTTTTATTATATGTTATAATGTTTAAACAACTCTATTTACTAATGTAGAAGCAATCTTTTTTATTGCATCTTCTAAAGTACTGAGTATATAATAACTATGCTGAATATTTATAGAACCTTTATTTGCTTGCTTTACTTCAAGAATATAGTCATTAATGTTTTCATTTTTTACTTCAATTGGAATAGTAAGTATGTAAATCATTCTATCTCTGCCGACAACAACTTTATCAATATCATCATCAGTATAGAAACCTATTTCAATTCTAAGCAAAGTACTAAAGTCGGCGTACTTAATAAGACTAACAGTAGCAGGGTCAAAGTCATTTTTAATTCTTGTCTTTTCTAACTTACCCTTTTCTACAATAAAACAATCAGGAATATTCATAGAATAACCTAAACACTCTTCTACACAAACAGTAAGATTTTCTTTTAAAAATCTTATAATATCTTCCATACTTACTATATCTACCTTTCCAGTAGCTTTAAGATAATCAACTGTATTAATTACTGATGTATTAAAATTAGTTATTTTTGCATCAAGGTTTGTCATAATTATATTTTCCTTTCATTCAATTAATAGTTGTTTTTCTTTGTCATTCTTTTCTTTTTGTTCTTGTTCCATTGTTCCAAGTAATCTTACTAAATCGGTACGAGCATCTGTAGTGTCGTCTATTTCTTGTTCTATTTGTGCTTTCTTAATTGTAAGATTATCAAGTTTAGCATTGTACTGGTCTATCACACTATATTTTATACTAAAAATAATAAAGTTTAGCATAAAATTTTAATAAAGTATATTTTTTAATTAACATTGACTTTATTAGGGCTAAGTGCATAAAATTTAGCTATATTTGTTAAATTTTGTAAGTCCTCTATTACATAATCACTATGGATATTTGCAATTACTTTTGTCATAATTTGATAAGAAGCATTTACATCTGCATTTATTAATTTACCAGTATTAGTTTTAAATAATCCTCGCTTTATTCTTCTACGCTTATTATAATTTTGTTCATCTGGATATTCATTATCTAAAAATGATGTACCAGATGTGTAAGATTCTTCTTGCAAAACAACTAAAATACCTTTTAATCTTGCTTTATATTGAATTTGTTTAATAAAGGTTAAGAAAGGTATTTGCACAAAATTTTGATTATTTCGTTTACCCATATTAACTTCTTGTTTCCAGTTTTCATTATAGCCTATTATAATCGTATTAATATTATTATCAGCAGCATACTCCGCAATAAATTTACTCTTTAAGTGCAAATTAGCTATAATCTTATTATTACGATTAGTATATAGTTTTTCAATTAACATAGAAGAACTTTGCTGTCTGCCATTTCTACATTGAGGCAATAAACTTTTATGATAAGATATTTTCTTATTGTAATATTGATTTATAGATTTTAAATCTTTACCATTTAACAAAATAGGATGAGTACCTATATTTGTGGTAATGGTTGCTAAGTTATCTACACCTAAATCAATACTTAAATATCTATCATTATTTTTAAGCTCGTTGCCTACTACACAATCAAATACTAATTCTATCTTATAAACTTTATTAGAACAAGGGATAAATCTTATTTGAGTTATTTTGCCCATATTCTTATAAGGTATTTTATAATTATTTAAAAAATCGGGTAACTGAATATACTTATCATATATTTTAAAATCTTGTCGTATTAATGTAGCAATATAGGTTTGTTTATCTTTCTTATATTTAGGAGGTTTAGGTCTACCTAAAAATTTAGAAGGGTCTTTTTTATAAGACTTAATAGCTTTAAAGAAAGATAGCCATTCTCTATTTAATTGCTTTAAACATTGTTGTGCAATAGTAGCTCTCAGAACATTTCTATAAAGTGTTTCTAAATCTTTATGCCTTTTAAATATCTTATCCATATCATTATAACTAATGAATTTATGGTTTTTAGTGGAAAAGAAATTTTGCCTGATTATAAAATTAGCTTTATTTCTTAACAATCTTGATTGATAACATAGATTATCTATATAAGACCAAAGTTCGTGAGAAGGCTTTATAATATGTTTCTGAGTTAATTGAATAATATTATTAGATTTTTGCTTATTTTTCATTACATTCACCACCTTTCAATATAAGTTAAAAAGCTACCTAAAAGGTAACGGACTTTTAGGTAGCTTTTAAATATAATAATGTCTTACGACAATATTACCATAAAATTATTTAATATTTGTTTATAAAAGCCGTTACCCTTTTACATATATAAGTATAACATATTTCTATATAATTGTCAATATACAAAATTAACAAAGTAAACATTTACAATTTATATAATATAACTTATAAAGTAGTTACATTAAATTCCAATTATATTAAAACTACAAACAATTAGTTAATATATTTATTAATTTCTTATACTATATTATTGATTGTATAAAGCGTTAAATTTTGTTTCTTATTTTCCATAAATCAAGCCACCCTTATATTCCAAATCATTTTAACGCTTGGATAAACATTTTCCTTATCTATTCTATCTTCTATAAATGTATAATTATCAAACTTTTTTATATGGGATAGAAAAGTAGTTAAC
>JAEEGL017214388.1_pt1 | contig 12244 bp, 12 predicted proteins | sample 9134231 | NCBI WGS metagenome assembly JAEEGL01 (sample SAMN16246548, study PRJNA631951) | gut metagenome | biome: gut microbiome; feature: rumen; material: fiber-attached | host: Bos | place: Iran: Karaj | collected 2018-10
AAAACTACAAAGAAAGCTTCTGAAAAGAAAGAAGAAGCTCCTGCTAACTAAGCTAAATAGGAGTTTAATATGTCAAAGAACCATCGTGGATCTGGAATTAGATCATTACCTGCACACGGAAGAGGAACTTGTGCAATCTGTGGAAAAACAGATATTAAAGTTCTTTGGGAAAAGGAAATTAATGGTCAGACTGTAAATGTTTGTAAATACTGTAACGCAAAGCTTAAGAATGAAGCTCGCGTTGAAGCAAGAAAGGCAAAGCCTGCTGCTGAAGAAGCACCTGCAGAAGTTGCCGCAACTGAAGAATCTGCTGCACCAGCAGAAGAAACTCCAGCCGCTGCTGAGTAAGTTATAGAGCTTCCGGCTTACAAACTAAGTATAAACCGTCATCTTTCAGGATGGCGGTTTTTTAATTTCAATTAAAACAGTTTTTTTATTTTTCTATTGCCTTGAAAATAAGCGCAAGTTGGGTTAAAATATTAGAACAATGAGTGTAACGACCAGTCATCATATTTCCAGATATTATGATTATTATCGTGATAAGGAAATTGTTTTTACAAAAGCAAATTTGAAATCTCTTCGTATAGATCCAAGGCAGATTTATCTTAAGAGTAATGGTGGACAGTGGCCGTGCATCATCAATTCTTCTTCCTTGCAGATGGCAAAGGTTATAGTTGGAACATCAAGCGGTATATACACAACAATTAATAAAGATAGAACTGCACCTGTAAGTATCCGTTATTGCTTTTTTGATCAGAATAATGAACCAATTCAGTTCTCTGTAAATTGTAGTGTGCTTGAGATAAAGTCTTTCCAGGGCTCTAATGAACTGGCTTTAGTTACTCTTGCCTTTACACAGCGTCCGCCTGATGATCTGATAATTCGAATCGGAGAGTTTATTGAAGTAAACGAGAACTTTCAGAATCGAAAAGAAGAACGTATTGCAATTAATGAAAATTCTTTAAGACTCTTAAATATTCCTAAAGAAGAATCATATATTTTTATTGCTGGTGTTCCACGTAAATGTATCCTTAAGGATTTGTCTTTTGGTGGAGCAAAAGCTATGCTTGTAGGAATTCCAAAGTTTCTTGAAAATAAAGCAGTTGATTTGCGTCTCTTCTTTATTGATACTAATGAAAAGATTTCTTTACAGGGTGTTATTAAGCAGTCTGACTTTTTACCGGGAAGAAAGGATATTTCAATTGTTCATATTGAATTCATAACAGATGAAATTCCTATGACCTATAAATTTCATATCAATAGTTATATAACATCTTACCAGAAGCAGTTAATTCAGAATCAGATAAATAATAAAGAAGCTGAAGAAAAAGCTGAAGCAGAGGCTGCAGCTAAAAAGGCCGCCGCAGAACAGAAGGCTGCAGAGAACGCCGCAGCTCAAAAGGCTGCAATGGAACAGAAACTTCAGGCACAGGCTGGAACAATTGGCGGAAGACCAATCCCGGGACAAACTGCCGCACAGCCTGTACAGCAGACACAACCAGTTCAGCCAGCACAGCCTGTACAACAGTCAGCTGCCCCTGGAACTCAGACAAACTAAAATCTAAATAATAAGTGGTAAAATTATGAATCCATCTAATCCATTGGAATCAATTTATTATATAAATATTCCAAAGCTTGATCTTTCCTCATGTAATTCTTTTGAAATTGATCCTACTATCCCATTACCTGTTCAGAAGAAACCTGGTGAAACTGGGGAGAACTTTAATCCTAAAGAGATTGAACCAGAGCAGATTCTTGCGGGAATGCTCACTATTCTGGCTTATGATTCAAAAAACAAGCAGCTGGATTATTACAGATCTCTCCTTAAAAGAATAAAGCCAAACCTTAAGAAAGAACTTTGTGAGGCTGCTATTCTCAAAACTAAAAATGAAGATTTTGATCTTGCTGAAGAAATCTTCCGTGCATTAATTGGCTTTGATCCTGAAGATGTTGCAATAATGCTTAACATGGCTCTCTTTCTCGATCAGCGTGCTGATTCTTATAGAAATTCAGGACTCTTTGAAGATGCAGAAGCATATGATGCTGATGCTAATTCCTACTATGAACAGGCAATGAATGCGGAACCTCCTCTTCCGGATGTTTATTTTAATGTTGGTTTCTATTATATGAAGCAGCATAAATTCAGAGAAGCAAAGGATGCGTTTGAAACATATCTTGCACTTACCTGCGAGATGACTGATGAAGAAATGGGTGATAATGGTGTCTATAAGAAAGAAAGGGCACAGGAAATAATTAATAATATTTCTAATCAGAATATGGATGATGAGTCTTTTAAGGCAGCTTATGATTTGATTTCAAGTGGTCAGGAAGAAAAAGGTCTTGAACAGATTCGTGACTTCTTACAAAGTAATCCAAAGGTTTGGAACGGCTGGTTTATGCTGGGCTGGGGGTTACGACGACTTGAACGCTTTGCTGAAGCAAAACAGGCCTTTCTTGAAGCATTGAAATATGGCGGTGATGATAATTCAGATACATACAATGAGCTTTCACTTTGTTACGTTCAGGAGAAGGATTTTGATGAAGCTCAGAAGTGTCTTATGAAAGCCTTTTCTTTAGAACCAGAAAGCACAAAGATTATTTCAAATCTGGGTTATCTTGCCCTTGCACAGGGAAAGAAAGAAGAAGCAAGAAAGTATTTTACAACTGTTCTTGAATATGATCCTAAGGATAGAATTGCGGCGGCAGAACTTGCAAAATTAGAAGTTGAGGATTAAATAGATGTTGAAATGAATTCAGCATGACATGATTTAATATAAAACGACAGCATCGCCAACGGCGATGCCGTTTTTTTTATACCAGCCTTGTGGAACTTCAAGAGCGTATCTTACAGAAACTGAACTGATAATAGAAGCAAGACTGAAGGGTGTCATATCATAAATATCGCGGATTTTACCTTTTGAATCTATGTATGCAATAGAGAGAGGGTGCGGTGTGTTCTTCATCCAGAAGGAAAGAATCTGATCTTTTTCAAAAACAAACAGCATACCGGTGCCATCTGGAATTACTTTTCGTTCCATAAAACCATGGTTGCGGTCTTCGGGCTTTTCGGCTATTTCTGCAGAAACCGTAAATTCTCTTCCGTCCTGGCAGATTATTTTTATGTCTTTTACTGGAAGCTTCTTTGTTTTGCAGGAAAGGAAGGGACAAAGAAATAATAACATTGAGAAAATAAGAGTTAGTTTTTTCATTCAGGTATCCTGTTATAGATCATCCAGAAACATCTGCTGGGTAATTTCCTGTGGAGAAGAAGTTACATTTGAATAATTCTGGGTTTCTTTCTGGATGTTGTTTTCGATATATTTTAATGTAAGCGGCTTTTCGAGGGACATTGTTACTTCCTCGTTTTTCCAGGTAGCAGATTTTGGATCAAAAGAATCTGGATCTCCGTATTTCTGACAGAGTTTCGTAAATATGCTGTAGTAATCAATTTTTTCCGGGTTCAGATTAATTGTTATGATATAAAGTTCATCATTAAAAAACTGAAACCAGCAGCGTGTAAGAAAATTTGAACCTAAACCATGTTCTGCATCTGTTTCAATGAGGGTTTTGCTTGAATTAGGAATAAGTGAGACATCCCGGTCTCCGTGATATCCAAAATCAGGGTCTTTTACAAGGTTGTCTTTAGTTTCTTCCAGGGACATTCCAAGACTTATATTCTTATATCCATGTGGAAGTTCTTCAGAGAAAATTAATCCGTTGAATAATACAAAAAAAGAGGAAATAAGAATTATTTTTTTGAAAGAATTCATACTTATATTATCGGAACAAAATTATTTTCCATTATTCTGTTTTCGATAAAATGCTGCCTGTTTCATAAGTTCTGCAGCGTCTTTAATGAATATCTTGCCGTTTTCGATACGAATCTGATCGTAGTTCTGAAGGTCGTAAATGGCTTTTGCCTGGAACTGACTTGCAATACCACACATGTTAGCAAGGTCTTTTGGAGTAAATTCTGTCTGCATAGAAATTTTTGAAAGACCAATTTTAACACGCTGTTTCTCAAGCTGGAGAGAAAGCATATCAAGCATCTTTGCAAGTGGCTCTGTAAGTGTTGCATTATCGAGCTGACGGTACATAGACCAGAGACGGTCTGCAAGTGTAGTAGTAAGCTTTGCAATCAGCTGTGGCTGTGTAGCTACCATCTGATTAAAGTTGGAACGGTTGATTACCATAAGACTACAGTCGCTGTGTGCTACTGCATTTGCTGAACGCGGCTTGTTTTCAATAAGAGCCATTTCACCAAACATATCGCCTTTTTTAAGTACGGCAAGTGTTACTTCGTTACCATTTACAACTTTTGTGATTGAAACTTCACCACGCTGAATAATGAACATATCTGAACCACTCTGAGCTTCAGAGAAGATCATTGTATCTTTTGGATATGTTCGGGTTGATTCTGCAGATGGTTCAAAATATACTGCATGAGTTTTAGGTTTTAATGCAACGAAATGCTGTTTTGCGAGATCTGCATTAGGACCTTCTGGTTTTGTCTTGAGATACTGATAATATGCGAAAACTGCAATATCAGGCATAGAGTTGCTTTCGTAGAAGCTTGCAACTTTGAAAATCTGTTCGTGTGAATCCTGTACAACGGAATGAAGTGTTGCTTTTGTAAGCATTTCGTTCATTACACGCATTCGGTTTGCAAAGGTTTTAATGATTTTAAGAGCTACTGGAGTATTCTGTGCAATAAGTTCAGGGTACTGGTCCTTGCGTACAGAAATTGCCATAACATCTGTCATAGCGATAGCAGTTTCAATCTGAAGGTGATCTGACATACATGGCACTACGCCGACGAAGTCTCCCGGTCCGTAATTAGTCGTTGTAGTTCCAGCTCCGGATGCTTTAATACACTGAACATTTCCTTTTTGAATAATATAGAAGTGATCTGTGTTTTCTTTTCCTTCTACAACGAGATATGTGCCTTTTCTAAAACTTACAATTTGTAACTGCAGCAAGAGTATACTCTCCTAACTATAATCATATTAAAGTATAAATTTACATTTTGCATTTGTCAATAAACAAGGTGCATTATAAAGAAGATTTCATACAAAGATGATTTCGGGCTCTAAGTCAAAGCCAAATCGTTCTTTTACTGCTTTCTTTGCTGATTGCACTAGCTTATATATATCATCGGCACTAGCGTTGTCTATGTTTATGATGAAATTTCCGTGAAATGGAGCAATTTGCGCACCACCTATCTGAAGGCCCTTTAAGCCGCATTCATCAATAAGTTTACCACTTGGGGCTCCAAAAGCGTGGTTGTTTTTGAATACACTGCCGGCACTCGGGTATTTGAAATGCCCTTTATTTACACGTTCAGCAATGTATTTTTTACAATCGGCGGCTATGCGGTCGTGGTCTTCTGCTGTGGCGCGGGTCAGACGGAACGTTGCCTGTGTGATGTATCGCTGGGCCCTGTCTTGAGTGGCCTGGAAAGGTGATTTTTTGTATTTCCAGTCGGATTCATTAAAAGGCAGCTCAAGCACTTTTGCTTTGTCTCCCTGATATTCAATATGGGTTGTTGAATACAGAATGTCACTGATTGAACGGTCAAAACAACGTGCATTCATATAAACTGCGCCGCCAACTGTTCCAGGAAGCCCGGCAAATTGTTCTGCGCCGCTGAGATTTTTGCGTGTACAGAAGTCAACAAAAGCAGCCATTGGAAGGCCACACTGGCAGGTAACTAAGGCAGAGCTGTCTGGAGCACTTTCATCGGGGTCATAAAAGATTTCTTTGATTGCCTGTGTGCTGATAATAGCGCCTTCGTAGGTTCCGTCAGGATAGACTACATTGCTTGCTCCGCCAGTTACAAAAAAAGGAAGCTCAGAAGAACGTGTAGCACTTATGGTTGATTCCAGTTCTTCGGGTGTTTGAGGGGAAATAAAAAGACGTGCATTTCCTCCAATCTTAAAAGTCGATTTTGGAGCGAGAGGTTCGTTTTCTTTGAAGGGAATCTTAGCGGTTTTTAGCATTGATGCAAGGAAATCAAACATATTTCTATTATAATGGGAAAATGAATGGTGGGGAAGTGCGGAAAATCGCGTGTGTTGTTTAAGATTTCAGAAAATAGTATAATTATATAAAGAGGTAAATTATGGCACTGAGATTATACAATACTATGGGACGCAAAATGGAAGAGTTTAAGCCTATTGTTGAAGGACATGTTGGTTTTTACGGCTGTGGTCCTACGGTTTACAATTATGCGCATATTGGAAATCTGCGTGCTTATGTTTTCCTTGATATTCTTGACAAAACTTTGACTCTGCTTGGCTATGATATCAAGCATGTTATGAATATTACTGATGTTGGTCACCTTACTGATGATGGCGACAATGGTGAAGATAAAATGAAAAAGTCTGCGGCTGAGAGACATCAGAGTGTTCTTGAAGTAGCAAATTTTTATACTGACGCTTTTATGAAGGATATTGACGCAATGAATATCCGTCATCCGGATGTTATCTGCCGTGCTACTGAGCATATTGACGACATGATTGAACTGATCAAAAAGATTGAAGCTAACGGTCACACTTATATGGCTGGTGGAAATCTTTATTATGATATTTCAACTTATCCTGATTACGGCAAGCTTGCAAACCTCAACCTTGATGAACTTAAGGCTGGTGCCGGTAAGCGTAAAGTTGTTGTTATCGACGAAAACAAGCGTAATCCTGGTGACTTTGTTCTCTGGTTCACAAAATCTAAGTTTGAAGATCAGGCTATGACCTGGGATTCTCCTTGGGGACGCGGATATCCTGGCTGGCACATTGAGTGTTCTGCTATGAGTATGAAGTATCTTGGAAAGCATTTTGATATTCATACCGGTGGTATCGACCATGTACCAGTTCATCATACTAACGAAATTGCTCAGTCGGAAGGTTCGTTTGACGAAGCTGAGCGTGCTAAGGGACCATGGGTAAACTATTGGATGCACAACGAGTTCCTTATTCTTGAAGGCGGAAAAATGAGCAAGTCCAGCGGTAACTTTATTACCCTGCAGACTTCACTTCCACTAGAGCGTGGCTTCTCCCTGAAGGATAAAGGTTATGCTCCTCTGGATTACCGCTTCTTCCTTTTGAGTGGCCATTACAGAAAACAGCTTGTCTTCAGTCTTGAGGCTCTTGAGTCAGCTAAGAATGGTCGTGCCGCTCTTTATTCACGTGTGGCTAAGCTGATTACACGTGCCAATACAGAAGAAGGACTTGGCCTTACAGTAGAAAACTTTGCTGAAAAACTTTCAGGTATTGATTGCGAAACAGAAAATCTTGCTAAGTTCAGAGAAGGTTTGGAAAACGACCTTGCAACACCAGTTGCTATGGCGGCAATTCAGAAAGAAGCTGCCGGTAAGGGAACTACTAAGGCAAGTCTTTCTCTTGCGGCAATAATGAAGATGGACAGCGTTTTGAGCCTTGATGTAATTAAGGGTGGTTTTGAGGCACTTGCTTCTACAGCTCCTGTTGAAAATACTGCTGATGCTCATGCGGGAGATCCTGAGGCAGCAGAAATTGACGCACTTGTTGCAGAGCGTACTGCGGCAAAGAAGAATAAAGACTTTGCGCGAGCAGACGAAATCCGTAACCAATTGGCAGCCCGCGGTGTTATTATTATAGATACACCGAATGGTCCAACATGGAAACGCGGATAAAAAAATTGTAACTTTCGGGATACTAATGTGTTTAACAATATAACAGAGGATCAGCAGGAAGCAAAAATCGCATTGAATGCGGGAAATCCGGTTGATTTTAAGAAAATTTATGATGCTACAATGCAGATGCTTTTTAAGGTCTCTTACAGAATTGTAAATGACGAAGAAGCAGCTGAAGATCTGGCACATGATTCATTAATAAAAGCTAATGAGAAGAATCTTGTATTTCCTTCTATAAATGATGCTAAGTATTGGTTGATTCGTGTAGTTAAAAATGCATCGATAAATTATATCAAACGCAAAGAACGTGAGCGAAAGGCTTACGAAAAAGTCCTCTATGAGGATCATAGAAAAACAGAAACAGGGGAAATTGATTTACTTAAGCAGGAGTCTGCAAGTAAAACAAGGGAGGCTCTGAAAAAACTGCCTGCAAACCTTCAGGATGTATTGATGCTGAGAGAGTATGCCGATTTAAATTATAAGGAAATCGGAAGAATTCTTGGAATCACAGAAGGTAATGTGAAGGTAAGAATTTTCAGAGCAAGGGAACAGCTGGTAAAGATTATAGGAGAAGATAATGTCTTTTTGCCCGACTAAGGATATTCATTCTGTATATCTCGACGGTGAACTGCCTGAAATCTATAAGGCAGAATATGAACAGCATATTCAGACCTGCGAAAAATGTCGTAAGGAACTGGAGACGCTTAAGGCTCTTCATGCCGCATTTAAGGCAGATTCGGAGTCTATGAATCTGGATTCTAAATTTATGGAAGACAGTTTTCAGCGCCTTCAGATTAAAATGGCTTACAGTAAGAACACAGGTCTTGTATCACGTAAGTCTCCGATAAAAGCATTTACTTATGTCGCATCGGGCGCAGCAGCGGCAGTTGTTCTTGCAATAATTGTTCCATTAGGACTTAAGGGCAATAATCTTAATACTTCAAATATGGCGGCATCAGAAAACTCTGTTGTATCACAGCTTGCAACCTCAGTGACTGCAAATTCTGCCGCAAATGTTTCATATAATAACAAAAATCTTTCATTTGATAGTGGAAGAAGTGTGGTAGTTTCGGGTAATATACAAGATGTAGCTTTATCTTCTGAGAGTCAGAGGAAAAATACACCTTTTGCAAGTAAGAATGTAAATGACGTTGTGTTAAAGCCTGATTTTCAAGACGAAGCAATCTCTATTAAGATTACAGTTCCTGGAATGGGAGACTACCCTGTTACTACAGAAATAAATCTTCCGGTGGAATTTGTATCAGGCAGACGATAGTGGATTCTTCTGGAAAATTTAATTATTTATTTCGCCGTTATCCGGCTTTGCGTGTTTTTTGCGCAATTGCTCTAATTGTTGTCATTATAGGTTCAATTTCTCTTATAAGCTTCAGAACTAAACCTGTCCCTGTTATTTCTTCTGTTGTACCTCCTGTAGGTGCACCGGGAGATTTTGTTGTAATTAACGGAGAAAACTTTGGGGATGTCCGCGATATGAGTTATGTCGAAATTGCGGGCTCGAAGCTGACGGCAAGTTCTTATATTTCCTGGAGCGATAATTGTATTAAACTTGTCTTACCCGCAAATGTTAAGGATGGACTTGTAGTAGTCGGAACTAAAGATATGCGTTCTAATCCGGCTCTGTTTGCGAATGAAGTTGATATTCCTGTTCCGGTTCCTGCAGTACAGCAGATTACAAAGCCTGTTGTAACTTTCCTTTCTTCTGAAAAAATCAGTGTAGGAGAAATCCTTGTAATATCTGGAAACAACTTTGGCGATGCCAGAAATCAGTCAAAGGTTCTTTTTACAATGGACGCAAATAATAAAATCAAAGAGTCTGATTATAAGAACCTTATGCTTTATATGGAGAATATGATTCCTGCGAGCGAAAATGATTTTGATTATGTTTCCTGGTCTAATACAGAAATTTCTGTTCGGGTTCCAGATGGTGCAAGTACTGGTGTAGTAATTGTTGATACTGGCCGCGAACGTTCTGATCCTAAGGAAATTTCTATTCTTCAGGATGCGGGTTATAAGGAATATCTGAATAAAAAAATCTACCTTGTTCAGTATTCTGCTGATATTGCTGATGTTGTTACAGATGATGTTTCTACTATTACACTCAGATGTCCTGTTCCATATACAACTGCGGCGCAGCCTAATGTAGAAATTACAGAAACTGTGCCTGAGCCGATTCTTATGAATTATCAGAATAATCTTATTCATCAGATTACAAAGAGCCGTAATAATACTCCTAAGAGTGTGTTTAAGCAGACTTTTGTTCTTCCTGTTTATGAGGTTCGGTCAAATGTTGTTCCGGCAAAAATCGGAGCTTACAAGGATACGGATAAGAGCCTGCTTGCGGCAACTTTGAGAGAAGACGCCCTTGTTCCGTGTAAGGATGAGGCGGTTACTGCTCTCTGCGCAAAGATTATTGGAAAAGAAAAGAATGCCTGGACTAAGGCTAAATTGATTTACGATTATATGTGCAGCAATTTCAAGATTCGTAACAAAGTACGTAAGAATGATGCTGATCCTCTTGATTTGATAAAGAAAGGGGAAGGTGATGCTTATGACTTTGCTGTAATATATACTGCTTTGCTTCGTGCGGCAGAGGTTCCTGCTTATACAGATAGTGGTGTACTTGTTAATCAGGATTTGCAGACTCAAATACACTGGTGGTGTGAATTCTATATAGACAAGGTGGGCTGGATTCCGTCGGATGTTGCGCTTGGTGCTGGCCTTGACTATAAAAAATGGATAGACAATGATAGTGATACGAACCGTGATTATTATTTTAGTAATATGGATTCGCATCATATTCTCTTTTCTCGTGGCTGGAGTCAGCTGAAGCCTTTTAGTGCGGACAGCAAGATTGTTCAGCAGCCAAGAAGTTTTGCACTTCAGTCAATCTGGGAAGAGGCTAATAAAGATACAGCAAAATATAGCAGCTACTGGTCTGTGCCGGTAGTGAAGGGGGTATACTGATGACAAAAATTCTTAGTGTTGGTGGTTCAATTATTGCTCCGGATAAGCCGGACAGCGCTTTTTTGAGTGAGTTTGTAACAATGTGTAAAAAATGGCTTGATGCTGACAAGCAGAATCGTTTGATTCTTGTTGCCGGAGGTGGAGCGCCTGCACGTGTATATCAGAATGGTTTTAAGGAAGTTTGTGAAAAAACAGGAGATGCTTTTGATGCTAATGCGGCTGACTGGATTGGAATTATGGCAACACGCATTAACGCACAGCTTTTAAAGGCCTGCTTTGGTGCTTACTGTAAGAACGATGTTGTTTATAATCCTACTGTAGAAGATTTGAAATTTGACGGACAGGTTCTTGTTGCTTCCGGCTGGAAACCAGGATTTTCTACAGATACTGATGCTGTTTATCTCGGTGAAAAATTTGATGCAAAGACAATCGTAAATCTTTCGAATATTGAAAAGGTTTATACTGATGACCCTCGTAAGAATCCGGATGCAAAACCTCTTGATACAATTTCCTGGGCTGACTTCCGTAAGATGGTTGGTGATGAATGGACTCCAGGAAAGAACTGTCCTTTTGATCCGATTGCTTCTAAGAAGGCAAGTGAACTTGGTATGAAGGTAATCTGTGCCGGTGGAAAGAATATTGCAAACATTCAGGCAATTCTGGAAGACAAGGAATATTTCGGAACTACAATCGGCTGATGTGGCATTGACAAAAGGTGCTTCTTTCTATATATTAAACATACATTTTTTTGGTGTGGTACCCAAGCGGTAAGGGACTGGTCTGCAAAACCATCATTGGTAGGTTCGACTCCTATCCACACCTGTTGAAAGAACTTCCTCTGGGAGTTCTTTTTTTTTGTCTTGAGCCATTCCTGAATATATTATATTATTACCCTATGACAGATATAGAAATTGCTCAGAAAAACACAATGATACCTGTTGCGGACGTTGCGGCAAAGATCGGAATAAGCGCAGACAGTCTTGAAAATTATGGATTGTATAAGGCAAAGATTACTTTCGGGGAATTGAAGGCTCTTCAGCAGAAGGCTGCTTATAAGCCTGGAAAACTCATTCTTGTAACTGCTGTAACTCCAACTCCTGCTGGTGAAGGAAAGTCTACTGTTTCTATTGGACTTGCAGACGGTCTTAATAAAATTGGAAAGAAGACTGTTGTTGCTTTGCGTGAGCCTAGCCTTGGACCTTGTTTTGGCGTAAAGGGTGGTGCCTGCGGTGGCGGTTATGCACAGATTGTTCCTATGGAAGATATCAACCTCCATTTTACTGGTGATATTCACGCAATCAGTATTGCTAATAATCTTATTGCGGCTCTTATTGATAATCATCTTCAGCAGGGAAATGAACTTGGAATTGACCCTCGTACTATCAGCTGGAAACGCTGTGTAGATTTGAACGACCGTGCTCTGCGTAATATTACTATTGGTCTTGGCGGACGTATGCAGGGTGTTCCTCGTGAAGATCATTTTTCTATTGCTGTTGCTTCTGAAATTATGGCAATTGTTTGTTTGAGCCGTACAATTTCTGAACTTAAAGAACGCATTGACCGAATTGTTATTGGTCAGAATTATGCCCG
>JAEEGL010257771.1_pt1 | contig 12243 bp, 7 predicted proteins | sample 9134231 | NCBI WGS metagenome assembly JAEEGL01 (sample SAMN16246548, study PRJNA631951) | gut metagenome | biome: gut microbiome; feature: rumen; material: fiber-attached | host: Bos | place: Iran: Karaj | collected 2018-10
CATAAAAATTTTTTTCTTCTATTAAATTTGAGAAAATTGGATATTTTGAATTACGTAAATATTCAATTAAATATAAAAATGTTTTTTCATCTCTATCTATAAATATTTTTCCATTTTTTTTTGGAAGGTTTCTTTTTCCATTAAAACATTGTGCAAGAACTGAATTTCTATATTTTAAAAATGTTTTTCTTGTTGTTGTTATTTCTTTATTTCCTCCTATATTACATTCTATTATATCATTTTCTTTTAAATCATTTTTTAATGAAAATAATTTATTTAATTCCTTTTTTTTATTTGTATATTGTTTTGAATATTCTATTTTGAAATTTTTAAATTGTTTTTTTTTTTCTATTATTTTTTCCTTTCCTCTTATTACTTCTTGTCTAAAAATATTAAATAAATTAAAAAAATATGAAATTAAAATATTAAAAATTTACTTTTCTAAATTTAATATACTTTGAATATTTTGAATAACATCATCTAAATTATTTTCTAAATAAGGAATATATTGTTCATTTTCTATTATTTCATTATCTCCACTTTCATTTAAATCTTGATAATTATTATCATTAAAAGGATAATAATCTCTAAATTGATAATAAGGTAAATAATAATATGAATATTGAATTATATCATTTCTAATTGAATTTTGACTTTCTGCGTTTGTATTTACTCGATTTTCGACTAAAATTTTTTCATTTTTTATAAAATTATATAATTATATTTTATTTTTACATGAATGTTGAGATGATGATTCATTACTTTCTTCTGGAATACAATCTCCAAAATCTGAATTTCTTTGAATGTTATTATTTAGTATATTTTGGTTTTGAAAATAATTTTGAGTTGACATATTTTGTAAATTTAATATATTTTATTTTATTATAATAATAGATAAAAGTAATAAAATTTATATTTAATTATAAAAGTAATTCTCTTAAAAATTAAAGATTTTTGAAATATTTTATTTAAAATAATTGTATTTTATAATTGAATCTTTTGAATAATTTATTTTTATTTTATTTCTTCAATTTTATTTTTAATGAATAATTTATAATTTTTTATCTATTTTTTTCTTATTATTCATTTATTTTTTTAAAGAGTATAATTCTTTTTTATTCTTTTATTTTAAAATAAAATTAACAATTTCCTTTTTCATTATTTTGATTATATATATCTAACGTTTATTTAATGAAGTAATATTCTTTTTTATTAAATATAATTGTTTAACAAAATGATAAAAATAATAATAAATATTAATTTAAAAAAATATATTTTTAATACAATATTTTTTTAAGTTTACTTATTACTTTAAATATTATATTCTCTTTTATATTATCTAAATAATTATATTTATATATTGTTTAATATTTACTTCTGTTATTTTACTTAATCAATAAATGCCTAAAATCAATTTCAATATTAATAAAGTTTAAATTTTTTAAAATATCATTAATTAATAAAATATTTTAAATTTGAAAATAATTTTATTTTTTTAAAAAAACAGATAATAATATTTTTATAAATGAATTTTAAAAAATAAATTAAAATAACAAAATCAATGAATCATCACATATCATCATCAAAATCATCAAATATTGTAGAAATAAAAGTATGTCCAAATAAATCAAAGAAATCATTAATGTTTACTCCAAATGAAGTATCATTTAATTATATAAATGATAATGATAATCAAGAAATAATTGCAATTTTAAGTGGAAGAAGTAAATCAGGACATTCAAAAACTTTAGTAAACAAAACAAAAAATTACAAATTAAAATCAGTTAAAGAAGAAATAGGAAAAACTCATTCATTAAATTTTGAAAAACAAAAAGATATAGATAATTATGAAAAAGAAATAGAAACAAAAAAAAACTCTCCATTAACAGAAGAAAATTTTAATGCAATTATAACAAGTATAAATGAATTATATGGAAGAATAAAAAAAGAAAGAAAAAAAACTTCCGAAATTCAAAATAAAAATATTCATAATACACATTTTAATATAAAAAGTTTAATCAATTCTCATGAACGTAACAACAAAAAAACAAAAAGTATAAATTATCATAATGATAGAAAATCAAATAAATTTGTATCAAAAAATTCAAATTTATCTCATATTCAAATAAACGAAGATGAAGTAAGATCATTATCAAATATGGAAGACATAACAAATTTTTATACATATACAGAAAGATGTTTTGAAATGATGATAGAAATAGAAAAAATAAAAAATATTAATAAATGTAAACCTTGTGATTTCCCATTTGATAATGAAATAAATTCAGGAAATAAAAAATTAGCAATATTTGATTTAGATGAAACATTAGTACATTGTCAATCAAAAAATATAAATAATTGTCAATATCAAATTGAAGTAATGTTACCTTCAAGAAAAAAAGGAAAAATAGGAGTAAATATAAGACCAAATTGGGAAAAGGCATTAAATATTATTAAAGATAAATATATAATTGTAGTATTTACTGCAAGTCATAGTGCTTATGCCGATGCAGTATTAAATTTTATGGATCCAAATAATAATTATTTTCAATATCGTTTATATAGAAATAATTGTACTTCTGTTAAATATGAAGGAAAAGAAATTTATATTAAAGATTTAAGTGTTTTTAAAAATATTGATTTAAAAAATATTATTATTATTGATAATAGTGTTGTTTCTTTTACTTATCAATTAGATAATGGGATGCCAATTTTACCTTATTATGATTCTAATAGAGATAATGAATTAGTTTGTTTAGCATATTATTTACTTGCTATTTTTGAATATAAAGATTTGAGAGAAGCAAATAAATTATATGTTAAATTAGATCATTATAAAGAAGCTGCTATTGAAAAATTTAAAATTGAAGAAGAAGAAGAAGAAGAAGATGAATATAGTGATGTTCTCTCTTTTAAAAATAATAAAAATCATCTTTTAAATAATAAAAAAAGAGATGATAATAATAATAATAATAATGAGAATAATAGTAGTAAAAAAGTAATTCATTTTGAAGAAGAAATTACTTATAGAAAAAAAGAAGATGTTATGCATTTTACTAATGAATTAAAAAAGTCAATTTTAGGATTAAAAAAATTAATTCCTGAACAAAAAGATGAATAAAAAGATTTTAATGTATTATATAAATATATTTTCTTTTTATTTATATTTATTTAAGATTGATTTTATTATAATAATAATGTATATTTTTAGTAAAAATATATATTATATTATTTAAATAATTATTAAAATATTTATTATTTAATATATGAAATATAAACTTTAAATTTTAAAAGAAAAATATGTCTGATAAAAATAAAAAATTTATTTATTCATTTCCAATTTATATTTTTTCAACAAATATTTTCATAATAGATAATTTCATAGAAAATTACTTATTTTTTTCAGAACCAATTCCAACAAATTTAATAAAAAAAAATATAAAAATAGATGAAAAATTATCAGGAATAGTAGAAATAGATAATCAAAATTATTTAATTAATTTCAAAACAAATTATACATTAAATAATACAGATTTTTCAATATTTAAAAATATTTCATTAATATTTTTTCTTTTAGATGTATCAGATTATACAAATTTTCAAAGTTTAATAAAACAATATGTAAAATATATGGTTAATGAAAAACAATGTAATTTTAAAGGTCCTATTTATATTTTAGGATTATGTGATAAAGATGAACTTGAAGGAATTGAAACTGATTCTGAAGAAATTTTATATTATTTAAATATAATTGATTATAAGAATTTTTATTATAAAGATTTGACTAATCTTTCTTCAGATAAAAGATTTATTGCGGTTAATGAAATATTAGAAAAATTAATTAAATCAAAATCAATTAAGTTAAATAATTTTTCAAATGAAAATTGTTCAATATTTTAAAATGAAATTAATATTTTTTATTATAAAGATAAAATATAATTAAATTAATATGAATAATTATTTTTCTATATTAAAATAATAAAGAATCAATATAAAATTTAATTTATACATAAGTATCATTTTTTAATAAAATTGAAAAAGATATATTAAATTTTTATTTTAATTTCAATTGAAATAAATAAATATTTATCATTACTTAATTTTCAAAAAAAATTAATTATTTATTTAATAATATTATTTTAAAAAAAAATATAGAACAGAATTGATAATTAACTAAAAATTATTTATTCAACTAAAAAATGATAATTTAAAATAAAAATGAAAAATGATTTAAAATTTAATTTCAATACAAAAATATCATTAAAAGCAATTAATCCAGAAGAAAATATATATGAAATTTTTCCAACAGAAAAAACAAAAAGAAAAATATCAAAAAATAAATATTTTTCACCAGAATTTTCTCGAGACGTAACAATAAATAATTCACAAAATAATATTAAGGAAATTTTAAATGAATTTAAATATTCAGAAAAAAATAATTTACCTTCAATTATTTCTTCTCCAATAACAAATAAATATTTAACGGATTTTCATAAATCAAAATTAAACAATCCTATGAAAAATGCTTCAAATGTTAATTTTTTATATTTTCCTAATAATATACAAAAAAAGAATTTTAATGATTTATCTTTAGTTAAATTTTTTAATTCAGATTTTTCTAGAAATATAAATGAATTTAATCAAGAATTATTTAATAAATTAATTTATTTAGATTCACTTTCAAAAAGAATTGGAAAAAAAGAAAGAAATTTAATTTGTGAATATATTAAAAATAAAATAAAGGTTAAAAATTGTACAATTATTCCTCCTGAATGTGTACATAATAAATTTGTCAAATTATTATTATTAAATATTAATAATTATATTGAAAATAAATTAAGGAAAAGTGGAAATATAACAAATGAATACATAAATAATTTACTTAAAAGTCAAATAAATAGTTTAAAATATAAAATAAAACAAGGAATAATAAGATTTAAAAATATTGTAAATAATGAATTAAATAATACTTCAAATAATTTTAGTAATAAAATATATAGAACTATTAGACTTAAACATAAACCAAATTATAATCCAAATTTAACTTCATCAATTCAATTTTTAAAAGATTCAAATAAATTATTAAATTATATTAATGATAATAATTCAAATTATTTTAGTGATAATGAAGATTATATTCAAGAACAAAAACAAATATTTCATTTAGGAAATTTTCATGAATATTCTCAAGAAACTGATTCAGATAAAATAAGTTTAAATAGTATTGTAAATAATAGAGATAATAAATATCTTTCACAAGAACAAAAAAAAAGTAAAATGAAAGGAAAATATTATTCTGATGAAATGAGTGTTACAATTGAATATTATGATGAAGAAGGAAATATAATTGAAAATAATGATAATAAAACTTTAATTTTATTTGATGAAAATGGAAATCAAATTTTTGATTATAAAAATAAAAAGAATATGAAATATTTTAATAAAGATGGAAAACAAGTTTTTATTTCTTTAAAAAAAAATTCGAAAAATAATAATATTAATTCTTCTAATAAAAATCATAATTTCTTAGATAAATTAATTGATAAAAAAAAGAATTTTAGTCAAAATAATTTAAATGAAAAAACTATTAATTCAAGTAAATATTCTAATAATAATTCTATTGAACAATTTTCACATGAGAATGATTCATTTAATAAGAAAGATTGGGAAAATAAAATTATGAAAAAAATATTTAATAAAGATAAACAATATGATAATAATATTATTGATACTCAAATTTATGAAAATAATAATTCACATTCTAAAAGTGATATTGAAGAAAAAAAAAATGAAAAAGTTAGTGAAAATACAAATAAAAACTTTAATAAAATTAATATTTCAGAATCAAAGAAAAATTTAAAAAGAAATAATAAACTTTCTTTAAATATTTTTAATTCAACAAAAAATAAAAAATTGATTAAATCTCAATATAATATTTTAATGAGAAATGATGCTTTAAAAAAAAATAATATATTATTGAAAAGGGGAATTATAACAACATCAATAACAAAAAAATTTTTATCAAAATATAAAAAGAAAAATAAAATTAAAAATAAAAACGAAAATGAGAATGAGAATGAAAAAATTGAAGAAAATTTAAATAGTAATGATGATATTATTGATAGTAATAATGAAGAAAAAAAATTATCTAAAAGATTTCTAACTCAATCAAGTTCAAGAACATCAATTAAATTATTAAAAAAAGAAGAACAACAAAATGAAAAAAAGAAAGATGAAAAAGAAGAATTTGAAGAACAAAAACAAAAATATGAAGAAGAAGTTAAAGAAATTATTCATAATGATATTATAAAAAATTTAACAGTTCAAAAAAAAACAAAAACAAAAGCAGATCCAAAAATAATAAAATTACTTCAAGATAAAGAAAGAATAAAAAAACTTGGTATAAATACTTATGAATTATATGAAAATAATAAAAATGAAGATGATGAAAAAAATAATATAAATATTGAAGAAGAAAATGATAATAAAAATAATAAAATAAATTCTCATCAATATAATTATTCAAAAATAGGAAATGAAAATTTTATAATTTATAAAGGAAAAGATTATTTTAGTGATAAGAAAAATAATAAATATGATCAAAATTTAAAAAATGAATATTCATCTTGGGTTAATAATGAAATTAAAAAAAGTGAAGATAATATTGATCAAAAGTATTCTTTAATAAAAACTGAAAGTGAAATAAAAATTAATCCAAAAATGAAAAATAATACTCAAAATAATAATTTAACTATGACATATTTTAAAAAATCCAATAAAAAAATAAATGAAGATGATGATGATTATGATTTTGATAGAAAAAAAATTATAAGAAAACAAAATTTAAAGACTCCTTTAAATACAAAAAAATTAATAAAATTAAGTTCATTAAAAAATAAATTTGATAATAGTATAAAAGATAATGAAGATGATTTACCTTTATCAATAAAGAAACCTTCTTCAAGAAGTAATGATGATAATAAAAATGAAAATAAATATTCAATGAATAAATTATTAAGTAATATAAAAAAATTAAAAAATTTATCTCAAGAAGAATATGATAAAGAACTTTTTTCTTTAGTTGATAAACAAATTGAAAATATTGAAATTGCAAAAAATAGAAATAAAGCAGAAAGAATGAATATTTTTATTGATAGATTGAATTATTTAAGACAATCAAAAATGAATTATCATAAATTTTTATCTGAAAAGTTAATTTATAAAGAACCTTTAAATATAAGAAGTTTTAGTGATGAAAAAGTCAAATCTAAAACAAATATAATGAAAGGTAATTTAATTGAAAATATAAAAAAATAATATTTTTATATATAATAAATTATTATTATACATATAAATAAAAAACTATTAAATTGTGGGTTAAAAAAAATTTGTTTATTAAATATAAAAAATCTATAAAATATTATTTCTATAATCAATAGTCAAATTATTTTTTAAATCAATATATCATTTTATAAATCTTGTTCCTCAACATAAATCACACTTAATGAATTATTATCATTATTTTGAGAAATATTAATTTCATTTATATTATATTTACATTTTATATTTTCTTGATTATTAAGCAAATAATTTTGATTTTTTAATAATTCAACAAATGCAATATGAATTTCTTCAACAGAACAAAAATTATTATTTCCTTTATTATCAAAGAAAACACCATCATTAGTATTTGAAGTATTTGTATTTGTATAGCAAGTTGATGCTTTTGTTTCTTTTCTTTTATTTTTTTTTGAAATATTTATTGATGAATTTTTATCTTTAAATTCATTTGAAAAACTCATTATATTTGAATTTGTAAATTTATTATAATTTCTCCATAAAGTACAATATTTATTATTATTATTATTATTATTGCTATTATTATTATTATTATTATTTTGTTTTCTTTGATAAAAATGTGTATTTTTAAAATATGTTTGACTTAAATCAAAACTTATATCATCTAATAATTTTATATTGGTTTTATTATTTTTTAACTTTTTATAAGGTAAAAAATTTGTATAAGATGATAAAACTAAATTACCTTTTAATTTTTTATTATTTATCATTTCTGATGTAGAATCTTTTTTTAATTTTTTTGAATTTGAATCAGGTCTTAATTTTTTTTCTGATTTTTTTTCTAAAATATTTAAATTGGAATTAAATAAAGATGGAAGTGTATTTAATCTTATTAATTTTTTGTTTCTTGTAAATGTATTTGTACTATTACATCTTTCATTAATATTATATGAAATATTATTTGGTTTATCATTATTATTTCCTTTTTCAGTTAAATTAATAAAATTTTTTGAACTATAATTTAATATATTTAAAATTGAAGAATTTAAATTTTGTTTTTTTTCTTCTTTTTTTTTATTATTTTTTGAACTTGAAGAATTTATTCTTCCTTCATTTAATTTTATTTTTGAATTAATTTTTCTTACTGTTATATTATTTTTATCTGTTCTTGAATTTAATGAAGATTCTTCTGCTGTACTATTTGCAATTTTATCTAATTTTTTTATTGGAATAAATTTCTTTGTCTTAATATCATATGTTATATATTTATTTTCCTGAAGTGTTTTTCTTTTTTTTTGATTTTCTTTATTTATTTTTTGATAATATTCCCAGTTTTTTTTAAGTAAAATTTTTGCTTGTTGAGGTAAAATAACATTGTCAATTTTATTGTTCATAATTGTTAAAAATTAAAATAAATATTTCATTATAATTAATATTTTTTTAATAATTAAATATAATAAAATATCAAATATTTGTTAATAGATTATAAAAATAACTTATAAAAAATAAAAAAGCAGAAGAAATTGAAAAAAAAATAAGTAAAAATTTATAACAAAAATTGAAAAAAGAAATAACATAAATTATTTGATAATTTTCAATATTTTTTAATTTAAATATTTTATATATAATTAATTTAATAACTTATAATTTATTTTTTTTGTTGATTTAATTCAAAATTAAAAAAAATAAATATATTCACCTAAAACAATTAAAAATAATTATATTATTTTAAATAAATAATCATATATAATAATATAAATAATATATAAATATTTATTAAAAATTAATATTAATTATGATATAAGAATGATTTTATTTTTTCAATTTTATTATTAATAGCATCAATAACTTTTTTAAAAGTCCAATAAGAATTAGAATTAATTTTTTTATCATTAAAAATTCCTAAAAAATCAAAAATATCTTTAATAAAAAAAACAAATAATCCAGTTGTACCACAAATTGTAGCAAAATAAGAAGGTGAAATTTTTTCAAATTTATCATTTAATATATGAATAACTTTATAAATATTTTCACTACTTAAATCAATATTATCTTTAATACTTTTTAATAATAAATCTCCAATTTTACCATTTGATTCTTCTGTAAAATATTTTATACATTTTTTCCAAAATATTTCTTTATTATTAAATTCTTTAGAAATAGGATGATTTATTAATTGAAAATAAATATGATAAATTAATAATATATCATCTATAGGAACTGATGTTTTAGTAAATAAACGAGTTAAATAATTTTGATTTAACAAATTAACTGCTTTTAATGAAGCTTTTGATAAAATTAAATTTTTTTTATCATAAGGAGTTAAAATTTGTTGTAAATTAAATACATCTAATTTTTTATTATATTTTAATTTTTCATTTTCTAAATGTGATAAAATTTCTTCATAAATTATTTTTTTAAATACTTTACAAGTTGATATTAAATTTATATAATCTTGAATAGATAAATATTTTAAAATAAATGGTAATTCTTGTTCTGCATAATCTAATGCATTAAAATTTAAATTATGATATGTAATTTCTAAATCATTTGAATTAATTAATAAACCTTTTGGAATAAAATCTAAATCATTATTTCCTACTAATAAAGATTCATTTAACATTAAATTATTTTCAAGTTCTGCAATTTTATCATCATCAAAAGTTTTACTTTGAATATCTTTTAATTTATTATTTGAAATTATACTACTATCAATTGATTTATTTTTATCTAATTTTAATAAATTTTTTGTTGATTTATGTAATTTTTTATTTCCTTTATTTAAATTTTGACTTTTTTTATTTGAACGCATATTACGTTCTGTTTTTGATCTTTTTAATTCATGAATATTATTATTATTATTATTAAATTTTAAGATTGTAGATAATTTTAAATTATTAACTCCTTTTTTCATAGAATTTTTTACTGTACTTTCTCTATGATATTGATTATTTCTTAATAAATTAATATTTGACTTACTTTTTTTCATTTCAATATTAATTGTTTGATTTTTATTTGATTTTAATATATTTTTATTTTGTCTTAAAGAATTATTTGAAATTAATCTTATTGATGTATTTCTTTTTAATGAATTTAAACGTTGATTTATTGGTGAAACTTGCTTTTTTTTATTATTTAAATCAATTTGTTCTTTTATTTTTTTTTCAAGTGTTATACATGTATTTGTTACTGAACCTACAATATTTTTTGATGTATTTATTAAAGAAAAGTAATTATTTGTTCTTTGTTCTAAAAAATTTAATTTTTCTTCAAATTTAGTTGTTAGTAAATTTGATAAAATATTTTTTTTTAATTTTAAATTTTTTTCTACCATTTTTTAATTTAATTTCTATTATAATTAATATAAAAAAAATATTTTTTTTATTAATATAATAACTGTTATAAATACCATTATTAAAAACTAAATTTAGATTTAAATAATTTATTATAAATTTTAATTACTTTTAAATGGTGATAAATATTGTTTTTCACTTATATTATTTATATCAATATTTTCTAAAAATTCTTCATTTTTTAAATCATCAAAATTTTGAATTCTTTTATCTTTATCAACACATAAAAATTTACTTATTAAATTTTTACCTAAATCTGAAATTTTTGAATTTTTAGGATAATTAATAATATTACTTTCAATTCTTTTAATTAATTTTTCTTTATTTTCTTCAAAAAAAGGCGGAACACCACATAACAATTCATAAATTATTATTCCTAAACTCCACCAATCTGAACTTTTATCATATTCATTTCCTTTTAAAATATCTAGTGATAAATATTCAATTTTATTATTAAATAATTTTTTATCTTGTTCTATTTTTGATATTAAAATATCATTAATATAAAAATATCCATCTTCTCCTAATAAAATATTTTCTGGTTTTAATACTGCATATATTATATTATTATTATGTAAATTTTCTAATGCTAATCCAATATTAATAATAAAGAATTTTACTTTTTCTTCATTTATTATAATATCTTCTTTTAATATTTCATTTAATGATTTTTCATTATTATAACTAGTTAAAAAATAAATTCTTTCAGGTGATTTAAAACAATATTCAATTTCATTCACAAAAAGAATTTTTCCATTTTTAAATAATTTAATTTCTTTATCATCAATTTCAAGTGATTTCATTCTAAATTTTTTTCCTTCAAATTCCATAATTAATACTTTATTATAATCATTACCAATAATTTCAACAATATCAAAATTATAAAATGAAACAACTTTATCATTATCATTAAATTTAACCATATTATTATAATTACTTCTTTCAGGAAGTAAATTATTATCTTTATTAATATTATAATCATTATCATCTGCAAAAACATTATTACTATTTAAATAATCAATAATATCAATTAAATATTGAGTATCCATTCTAGAATAATTTTTATTCATTTTCTTATCTTGTTTACTAGTAACATAATTATCTAATGATTCTTTATTAACAACTGATAATTTAAGAGAATAACCATTTAATTCAGCATAGATAAGTGAAATATAACCTATTATTATATTTTTATTTTGTGATTTATAATGATAATCATATTCTTCATCATCACCATGAATTACAAATTCATCTGATATTTTTGAAACTGTTATTCCTGTTAATTTTGATATATCAAATCTTCTTTTTTTTTCTTTCTTTTTAAAATTATATAATGCCTTTGAAGTTATTACTAAATTTCTTTGTTGTTCACTTGATTTTTGATTTATTTTTAATAATGAACCACTATAATAAATTTCTTCATCGTTAATTGCTTTTGAAATATTATTATTCCCTATAAATTTCAATTCATCATGTATTTTCAATTCATCATATATTTTTATCATTTTATAATTCAAATTAATATAAAAATAATAAAAAAAACCAATAAAAAAAAATAATAAAAAAAAAAATTAAAAAAAAAAAAAACAAA
>JAEEGL011958812.1_pt1 | contig 12243 bp, 12 predicted proteins | sample 9134231 | NCBI WGS metagenome assembly JAEEGL01 (sample SAMN16246548, study PRJNA631951) | gut metagenome | biome: gut microbiome; feature: rumen; material: fiber-attached | host: Bos | place: Iran: Karaj | collected 2018-10
TTCATGATAATCTTTTTGCAATGGATTTTGTACAAAATGAGCATCTGTCTGCTCTTTATTATTAAAATATCCAAGTGCTACACAAGTACCACTTACACATATTTCTCCTACTTCTTTTGGCTCTGTAACAAGTTTATTATTCTTATCAAGTAAGAAAACTTTTTCATTTGGGAAATTTTTCCCTATTGGTATTTTTTCATATTCCTTATTATTATCAATAATATAATATGTACAATTACATGTTATTTCAGTAGGTCCATAAACATTTACAAACATTGTATTTGGAAGTTTTTCTTGCCATATTTTTAAATGTTTTATTGGCATTACTTCACCACTAAACAATACTTTATTTACCTTATTAGGAACTTTATAATCAAGTCCATGAAATGTTGTAATCAAACATAAAGCAGATACAGCCCAAATAAGCGTAGTAACATTGTTTAAACATAAATAATCCAAAAGCTTAGCTGGACTTGAAAAATATGATTTAGGTACAATTACTAATGTTGCACCAACACATATTGATGAATAAATATCTTTTACTGATACATCAAAATCAAATGGTGCTTGGTTAGCGATAATATCGTTGTTATTTATATTAAATATTTTTGTAAAGTTATCAATAAAATCAATAACTGACTTATGTGATATAACAACACCCTTAGGTACACCTGTAGATCCTGAAGTAAAATTCATATACAACGGATCTATACCCAAATGTTTACTTCTTGCAAGAGATAAAGAATTCTCATTAATATGCTCATTCCTTAATTCTTTTATATTAAATATTATAGAATCTTTAAAATAATTTTTTGCCTTTTCAAGATATTTGTCATCAGTAATAATATATTTTGGTTTTAAAACATCTATAATTTGGTTTATTCTTTCTTCAGGAAATTCAGGATTTATTAAAGTATAATAACTTGAAGAATAAACAACACCAAAAAAAGAAATTAAAGCATCTATTCCTTTATCCATATAGATAACTATAGGAACATTAATAATATTTTTAGATGACAAAAAAGAACCAACTGACATACTATAGTCATTTAATTCTTTATAAGTAACATTTTTTTCTTCTTCTATTACTGCAATTTTATCTTGATATTTTTTTACGCTTTCATTTAAGTATTCAAGTATATTATTCATGTATCTTACCTCAAACCACCAATATTATAACACATTATTATAATAAATAACACATATATGTATATAAAATAAAACATACACCTAGAAAGGTGTAGTTCTTTTTTTTATTATTTCTCTATCATTTAGATTAAATACTATTTCATTTACATCATAATTTGCAAATACAGAATACATAATCTCTTCAAGCATATTATCTTGTTCTAAAAATATACTATTTGAAAAATCTAATGTCATTATATCATTCTCTATTTCATAATTTAAAAGCTTAATATTCTTATCTAATAAACTTATCAAATTAGATTCATAGATATAACTACTAGATAATTCATCAATTATTATTTTAATTTTATCTCTTTTATCATTTAAATACTTAGTAACTGGTACATAATAATTATTATTATCAACACTATCTATATAAAAGACTGTAACCTTAGATATATCATTTAAATTCTTTATTTCTACTCTTTTATTAATACCAAAATTTCTATCAATTATACTTGGAAAATTTAAAATATCAGATATATTTTTCCCTACTACATAAATAGATACACCTTCAACTTCATCAATATTCAATAGTGAATATACAATTGATTCTATAACTTGTTCTATTTCATTTTGGGGTATCAATAAAAACTCTTGAGAAAAATCAAGACTCAATAATTTATTTTCTAGTTTTATATCATTTAATTTAACATTACTGGGGATTACTTGAACAAATCCATTAGGAATAGTTGCATCAATAGATACAGTAAGTTTATTAATAATTGATTTAACAGTATTTATAGTATTGTCTTTATTTATTTTAAAATTTACTTTAGCTAATTGATTATTAGTATTTAGTAAATAAACACTTATATCATTTGTATCTATATAACGATACACTTTATTATCAACTTTTCTATCTTTAGTTGGTATCATACATATTGTTAATACAACAAAAAAGACAAAAGATGTTATCACAATTTTCCTTATTGCTTTTCTTTTTAACAATTTTATCACCTAATAGAATATATGCTTTCTCTATATTGATAATTCATTTAATTTAATAAGTTCTACAACAGCACCACTTCTTGATTTAACACCTAATTTTTGCATTGTATTAGAAATATGATTTCGTACTGTCTTCTCACTTATAGAAAGGATATCTGCTATCTCTTTAGTTGTCATATTATCTATTAATAAATTAAATACTTCTCTTTCCCTATTCGTTAGAATACTTTTAATAATCTTCAACTCCCTTCAAAAAAATCTCATATTATTTTATGAGACTTTCTTTCTTTGTTGAGGGTATTAGACTATTTGAAATTTACTGTAACATTCACTTTTTCCTGATATTCTTCTTGAATTGCCCTCATTATATTGTTTGCTAAATGAACAGAATGATTATTCGCAACTCCTACGACATTTATTTCATTATTATTAACTTCAATAAAAGAATCAACATCACAACAATCTTTTACTTTCTTTTCAAGTTTTTCTTCTTCACCATATACACTATTTAAATAGCTAATTCTTTCATATGCATCATTTTTTTCATCAATAGTTGCTTCGCTATTGGTAAGTATTGCTTGCAAATCCTTTTTTTGCTGTTCTCTTTCGTCATCTAAATCTAACCTTAAGGATACTAAAACATCGCTTTCCTCTACTTCCAAATTAACCTTATCGCTTTTTTCTTCATTGCTAGATAATTTATCACTTAGTAATAAATCATTTGGCATTGTAACATAATAAACACTTAAAACTAGTATCAAAGAAAAAAGAGTTAAAAACCAAAAATGTTCTTTATTTATCATAATCAATCCTCTTTCATTAAATAATATTAAATTATAAATAAATTAGAACAAAAAAAGAGGTTACCCTCCTCTTTTTTTATTTTGCAGTAATCGGACAATCATTACCTTTTTCTAAACAAGAAACTATATCTTTATCTCCTTGTTCATAGGCTTTGTTTATGTAACTTTCTAAACTTTCACTATATGTTGTTGATGCATATAAATCGCTTATTACTACAAATGGTGTACCATAATAAGATGCGTTTGTAAATCCTGCTGTTGTAAATGCTTCTGCAACTTTCTTACCTAATGCATAATCTTTACCTTCAGCCCATTCAATATGATCAACATACAATTCTTTCATAACAATTTCAAACTTCTTGTTATAAGAATCAAGACCTTCTAAATATTCAACTTGCATTTTGCAATATGGACATCCACCTGCTTCGAAAATATAAACCTTTACTTTTTCTCCTGCAACAGTTTCATCCTTTTTATTATCTTCTACTTGTTCATCTTTTTTATCAGTTGTCTCTGTTTTTTCTTCTTTAGCGCATTTTACGTTACAATTACCCTTGAATAATAATATTCCAGCGATTGCTGTTAATAAAACAATTATTATTATTAAGCAAGCGATAACGCCTTTTAAACTTGTACTTTTACTTTTTGCTTCCATAATTAACTCCTTTTCTTCAGCAATATTATAAGTTTTCATCACTTTATAGTCAATATTTTTTATACATATAAAAAGAGATTTCTCTCTTATTTAATATTTGTAATTTCATAAACATAATAATCAAAAGTTTCATCTTTAGAAACATTGAAGGTAAATGTATAACTATTTCCTTCAGTATATGTTTGCCCATCAATTACAACATTAGTAAAGTCATCACTTACTACCACATTATCACTTGCTTTAAAACGATAACTCATATTATAATCAATATCTTTTGCATCAGTAAGTTTAAGTTCAAGATTATTATCGTATTCTATATTAGGATCATAAGATTCATCACTAGGCGTATCAATGCCAACTGTTACTATCGCTGACAATTTAAGTTGCTCTGTATATGTTCCTTCTACGTACAACCCAAGTTTTTCTCTTAATTCATTTTCTGTTTTAATGCTGGTTATATCTTCACCAGTAATTCTAGACATAACTTTATAATCTACAACTTCATAATTTCCATTTTTTTCAACATAATTAACATCTATTTTAAGGTATCCATTATAATCATCAGTAAAAATCCAACTATCATAACCATTACGATCTGTATTTAGAGTATAATTTCTATCTTTTACAAATGTAATTGAACAATTTGAATTAAAGCATCCTTTACCTGAATATTCAACATCTTCAACTAAAACTGGTTCCTTCTCAGTATTTTCTTCATTTGGTTTATCTTCATCATTATTCTCTGGTTTATTATTATCTGTAAAAAAGAACAAACAAAATCCTGCTACTACAAGTAATAAACCAAGTATCATTACTATTTTACTTATAGTACTTTTACCACTTTTTTCCTTTTCCATAAATACCACCTTATCAAATAAAATTATAAAGCAATTTCTCTTTATATCAAATATTATTATTAATATTTGTATTTCTATTTACACATTTTAACTAAAAAAGAGGTTAATACCTCTTAATCTTTTATTATATTTTCAACTGCAGACATTACTGCAAGTCGACCATAGCTATATGTAAGTGCTCCTTGTTGATATGCAATATATGGTTCCCTTATTGGTCCATCACAAGACATTTCAATTGAAGACCCTTGCGTAAAAGCTCCTGCTGCCATTATTACTTGATCAGTATAACCAGGCATATCCCATGGAAGTGGCATTGCATTTGAATCAATTGGAGATCCAGCTTGTATTCCTTGACAATACTTTATTAATTTATCTTTATCCCTAAATATAATATTTTGAACAATATCTGCTCTTTTTTCATTGTATTTTGGTTCTACATCATATCCTAATTCTTCCAACACTTTACTTGTTAATATAGCAGTTTTCATGCTTGCTGCAACAACCGAAGGTGCCATAAATATTCCTTGCAATAACATTTTATTTATTCCAAGAGTTGGTCCTACTTCCCTACCTTCTCCTGGAAGTGTTAATCTATCTGCAACTAAATCGATTAATTCCTTTTTACCAGAAACATATGCACCATTTGGAGCAATTCCACCACCCAAATTCTTTATTAGCGATCCTACAATTATATCAGCAGGATTATCTAATTCAAGTGGTGATTTTTCTTCAACAAATTCACAGTAGCAATTATCAATCATTATAATTACATTTTTATCTATTTCTCTAATATATTTAATTACTTTATCAAGCTTATCTAGTGTAATACTTTTTCTAGTTGAATAACCTTTTGATCTTTGTATTTCTATAACTTTAATTTTTTTGTTTTTTAATACTTCTTTTATTTTTTCATAATCAAAATCATCATTAACTAAATCTACTTGTTCATAATTTATATTAAATGATTTTAATGAACTAGGATTATCAACAATACCTATTACTTCATCAAGAGTATCATATGGTTTTCCAGTAATACTAAGAAGTGTATCACTTGGCCTCAAAAGTGCAAACAAAGTAACACATAAGGCATGACTTCCTGAAATAAATTGACTTCTTACAATTGTATCTTCTCCACCCAAAACATCATTAAATACTTTCTCTATAGCATCACGACCAATATCATTATATCCATAACCAGTTGTAGAGTTAAAATGAACTTCTCCAATATTATTATTCTTAAATGCCGTCAATACTTTAAGACTATTTTTATTGCACAGATCATCAACTTTTTTAAATTCCTCTGCTACTTCCTGTTCGCATTTATTAAAAAGTTTAATTATTTCTTCATTATTCATAATTACCACCATCTATTTTTATTATTTCACCATTGATATAAGAAGATTTATCACTTGCTAAGAAAAGAACTAAATTGCATATATCATCACATTCGGCAAATCTATTTAAAAGTATTTTTTTACTTTCTTCTTCAATAAACATATTATTTAAATCTTCATTTAATTTCTTTATCTTATCAGTTAAAATCCAACCAGGAGCGATTGAATTAACATTAACAAATGGAGCAAATTCTTTGGCTAAATTTTTAGTAAGAATATTTAAGCCCGCCTTAGAAGAATCATATTCCAAAGTTACTGGATCATATTTATTTATAGAATTATTGCTAGATATATTAATTATCTTTCCATATTTTCTTTCATACATCTTTTGACCTAATTTACGGCTAATTAAAAATGGAGCGATTAAATTAACTTCTAAAGTTTCAACAAAATCTTTCTTTGTCTTCGCATAAAAATCTGTATTGTATTCTATAGCTGCATTATTTATAAGAATATCAACTTGAAAATTATTTATTATTTCATCAAGCATTTTATTTAATGCATCTTCATCTTTAAAATCACATTTAAAACCATAACAGTCTTTTAGTTCTTCTGTTATATTCCCATTATTATACGTATATAAAACAGTATATCCCTCATTTTTAAATGCTGAACATAAACATTTTCCTAAACCACCAGTTCCACCAGTTATTAAAACAGTCCTCATAAAATCACCGAACACATTATATCAAATTATTTGCTATTTATAAAGAAAAAATGCTAATTACTTAGCATTTTTATTATTTATATATTTGATTGCTTCTGTTGCTGCTACTGCACCATCCCCTGTTGCTGTTACAAGTTGACGAACAGTTTTAGTACGATTGTCACCAGCTACAAATATACCATCTATATTAGTATGACAATCTTCTCCAGCAATAATATAACCATTATCATCTAGATTAATTAAATCATTAAAGATTCCATTTTCAGGTATTTTACCTATGGCAATGAATAGTCCTGAAACACTGATATTAAACATTCTTCCATCTTGGTTATCAGTTATTTCAACACTTTCTAATTTTTCATCACCATTTAATTTAGTTATATTACTATTATAGAAAAATTTAACATTATTTTTATTTTTTAGATATTCAACGGTCTTTTCATCGCCCCTAAATTGATCTCTTCTATGAATAACATAAACATTTTCAACAATATCGCTCAAGTATAATGCATCTTCTAAGGCAGTATTTCCACCACCAACAACTGCAACATTTCTACCTTTATAAAAATGTCCATCACAAGTAGCACAATAAGAAATTCCTTTACCAGTTAATTCCTTTTCATTTGCAAGACCTAATTCTCTATTTTTTAACCCTGTTGCAATAATTACTGATCTTGCTTTATAACTATTTTCATTAGTTATAACTTCTTTTTGTTCAATCAAATCGTTCACTTCAATTACTTTTTCAAACTTTACTTCAGCGCCCAATTCTTTCGCTTGTTTGTAAATTTTAGTAGCAAAATCAACACCATTTACGTGGATTTCAGCTGGATAGTTTTCAATATTCATACTGTTAATAATTTGTCCACCATAATTAAGTGCTTCTAAAACCAAAACCTTTTTAGCTGCGCGTGCTGCATATATGGCAGAAGTAAGTCCAGCAGGTCCAGCTCCAATAACTATAATATCATACATATATATACTTCCTTTCTCAATTTATTAAACCCAATATTATCAATGTAATTGTACATATTAATATTAAACCTATACATATTCCTTCTCTTATAGGTATTTTTTCCTTAAATACCCTTCTACTTATAATATTAGTTATTACAGAATACATTGAACTAATTGGTGTTACAATAATCATATTACCAAATGTTAATGCAAAGGAGTTCAATACGTTACCAATCGGTGTTATACAGCATCCCCAGAAAATATTTTTATCAATTATTTTCAATTTTACTGGGGTAATTCCTACTATTGTCATAAATATAATACTTGTGGCAAAATAAACAATGCCTTTATAGTAATAAAGCTCAAACATTGAAAAATCACCAATATAAGCACTCTTTTCAAAGAAAACAGAAAAAGCAACAAGCAACATATAACATACGGCAAATACAATTCCTTTTATTGGCTTAGGCGCTGTTTTACTCTTCTTTTGCCTAAGTGCTAGAAGAACTATTGATATTGTAATTATTATTGAAAGAATTATTTCTAGGGGTCCAATTCTCTCTTTTAAAATAATAATTCCTAATAATATATCAACAATTGGATAGGCAGCCATTATTGGACTTATTACAGATAATTTACCATTAGAGGCTGCTATATTAATAACATATGATCCCATTAAGTCACATACAATTACAGGCCAAAAAATCCAAAAATGGTCAATATTAAACGATTTAAAAAGACTCGCATTAAATATCAAAACAACCAATAAATATATGATTGATCTAGCTAAATATTGATGTAAATATGTGTTTGCTCTATCTAAACTCTTGGCAAGACGAGAATATCCTATTTCTCCAACAGACCAAAGAATTGCAACCAATATCGCAAAGAATACTCCAATGAACATCTTACCACCTTACTTTGCAATTTTATTATACAAGAAAAGATGAGTTTTATCTACCCATCTTTACAGTCGTTTACATTAAATATTGTTGTTTCTTATAGTCTCAATAATGTTTTGTTTATTAATCTTCTTAATCGAATATCTCATTATTATTAATATCAAAACAATAATAAATATTACTGCAATTCCTATTGATTTAATTGGAGCACGATAATCAAACACATAATTACCACTAAGTATTGCAAATACAGCATAACTTCCGATTAAACCCAATACTATTCCATATAATAAACTTTTAACTGAATAAAACACTGCTTCTAAATTAATCATATTATTAAATTCCCTTTTAGTCATACCAATGCTTTTTAACGTTGCAAAATCACTACTTCGTAATTCCATATTAGAGTTTATTGTATTGAATACACTAGTTACTCCTATAAACGTTACTACAATTATAAATCCATATACAATTATTGAAAGAATTAATATCATTGATCTAACCTTAGATACTTGTTCATCTAAATTTTCAATATACAACTCATGTTCTTCATTATCTAAATCATTTAATATTTCTACAAATTTATACGGTTCATCACTGTCATAATAAACAGTACTTACATGGGTATCTAATCCTTCTATCTTCGGTATATTATCAATTTGTCCAATCAAATATAAACAGTTTGGGCCATAATCCTCAAGTCCAATTGGTTTTTCCCTAGTTACCTCACCAACTTCAATTGCTGTTCCATTAAAATTGATAACATCACCTTTTTTATAATTTGTTAATGTTATATATTCATTCCTTTTATTAGAATGCTCATCCTTTACTTCGCTTATTACAATTATCTTGTCTTTTATATCATCATACTTTAAATCTAATTTGTCAGCATAATCTTTAAAACCATTTTCATTATATAGCAAAATACTATACATAACCATTTTGGATCCTGCACCATCATCAAACTGAATTAAATCAGAGACAATATGATTCTCAAAATCAATTCTCTCTCCCCCAGTTTCACTATTTACAAATGCATAATATTTTATATATGCTTTATCTAAACTTTCAAATTTATTTATTAATTCCTTTTCATCTTCATCACTTTTGCTATAACCAGGAGTAACAACAATATTAAAACCGCTATCAGCATATTCTTCATGAATAATATTTAACATATATTCAACAAAAGTAGAAACAATTATATATATAAATATACTTATTGTTAAAGATACAATTGTTACTCTATATTTCTTTTTACTTCTTTTCAAGTTTTTATATGATAATACTCCACCTATACCAAATATTTTCTTTATTAATTTAGGAGTTTTTAATTTTTTAGATTTTATATCATCAGAATTTCTAATATTTTGAATTGGACTTACACGCCCTGCCTTAATTGCACTCGTAATAACAGATAGAAATATTACAACAAGACTTAATATTATTGCCAATACAATTGGTATCATTGAAAACTTATAGACCATTATAAAGCCATCGCCAAACAAATTAGCACTATTTGCTATTGCATTAATTATAAATACTAAAAGTACATTTACACCAACACCTAATAACAATCCTAAAGTAATACCTATTATTCCAATAACTAATCCTTCAAACAAAACCATTCTAATGATTTGATTTTTTGTCGCACCAATACTAGTTAACATTCCATATGTTTTTGTCTTTTCCGTAATTGATATTGCAAATGAATTTCTAATTGAAAAAATACTTGTAACTATAATTACAAACAATATAATACCAATGATTGATGTTAATATTGACACAACTTGATTACCAAAATCCATTGTTTCCCACATAATTACTGAAACATTAATTTTAATATCATCATATTCACTTTCTATTTTTTTAATAGTTCCACTACCCAGTAACTTTACTAAATCGGTCTTATAATTATTAGGATTTTTCAATATTACATATGCATTATGCAAATCCGATTCACTGTTGGTTGTAATTAAATCACCATATCTATCTATAATACCTACTATTTTGTACTTGATAGTTTTGGTATTTACTATTTTATCTTCACCATAATATTCACTTTTCTCTAAATCACCAATTTCCATATCATAATAATCGCCAACTTCTAAATCATAATGATATTGAAATGATTGGTTTATTAATAATTCATTTTCATTCTTTGGAAATTCTCCTTCGATGATATGATAACTTAATTTATCAAATGTATCTTTATCCATGGAGTAAACGTCACCCATTTGACCCCACTCTTTTTCATAATAAGTATACCCAATATTATTTACTGCAATAACATCTGAAACGTAATCATATCCCTTTATTTTCTTAATCTCTTGTTCATCTATTTTGCCTATTCTTGCATGATAATATCCATTATTATATACCTGTGACTTAAAAATACTATTTTGAAGAACGACAAGCATACCAAGAACTACTACAATTAAAGCACACGATAAAATAACACCTACCAAAGTGCCTATCGTTCTTTTTTTATTTAATTTTAAATCTCTTAATGTTAATTTCCTTAGTATGTTCATTAATTATCACCTTTTATGTGACCATCTTCTAAAGTAATAATTCTATCGGCCATTTTTGCAAGTTCCATATTATGAGTAATCATGATAATTGTCTGATTGTATTCCTTATTGCATTTTTTCAAAAGACTAATTATCTCATCACTACTTTTAGAATCCAAATTACCTGTTGGTTCATCTGCAAGTACAACTGATGGATGAGTAACAAGTGCTCTTCCTATAGATACTCTTTGTTGTTGTCCACCTGAAAGCTCATTAGGTAAATGATCTTTTCTATTTTCAAGGCCTAATAATTTTATTAGATTATTTAATTTTTCAGAATCTGCTTTTCTATTATCCAAATCAAGAGGTAAAGTAATGTTTTCAACAACATTTAAAATCGGTATTAAATTATAAAATTGATAGATAAGTCCTACTTCTCTTCTTCTAAATTTAGCTAACTCTTCATCTTTTAATTTATATATATCTTTTCCATTAACGAATACTTCTCCACTAGTTGGTTTATCTACACCACCTAAAAGATGAAGAAGTGTACTTTTACCACTTCCACTTGCACCTACAACCGCAACGAATTCTCCTTCTTGAACAGAAAAAGAGACATTATCAAGGGCAACTACTTTAGTATTATCTTTACCATATATTTTTGATAGATTTTTTACTTTAACTATTTCCATATTATTCACCTACTTATTAACATTCATATAATAATTTCTATCCGACATATCCTTCATTATTTCTTCCAATTCAGGATCATCATCAACATACTCATCAAGTGCCATAAGCATACTAGACATATTAGTATATGATTCATAATTAAAATCTAATTCCTTTAATACATCAATTTCTTTTTGAGTAAGCACTATATCATTCTTTATATATGCAATTGAGTTTTCTTCAAAATTTATTTCCTTTACTAAATTTTCAATATCAAATTCTTCCATATTAACACCTACTAAATATATTATACTTCTTTTGTTTCAACAAAAAAAGAGCTTACGCTCTTGATACATATTTTCCATCTGCACTTGACACTAGTATTTTTTCTCCTTCTTCAATAAACATAGGAACTTTAATTACCATACCATTTTCAAGTTCAGCGTCTTTCATAGCAGTTGAAGTAGTATTACCTTTTACACCAGGTTCTGATTTAACGATTGTGTATTCAATCTTATCTGGTAGAATAAGTCCTAAAACTTCACCTTCATAGAAAGATATAATAACTTCCAAATTTTCTTTTAAAAATTTGTAGTCCTCTCCTAATTGAGATTTCTTAAGTTCTACTTGGTCATCTGTCTGCATATTCATAAAGCAATAAGAATCACCTTGTGCATATAAGAA
>JAEEGL012371837.1_pt1 | contig 12243 bp, 8 predicted proteins | sample 9134231 | NCBI WGS metagenome assembly JAEEGL01 (sample SAMN16246548, study PRJNA631951) | gut metagenome | biome: gut microbiome; feature: rumen; material: fiber-attached | host: Bos | place: Iran: Karaj | collected 2018-10
ATAAGCACACACTCGCTTCTTGTACTACTACTTCTCTGTTTTATGTAAATCTATTCAAAGAACTCATTATTCCTGCCAACACCCGGATTTTGGGCGAAAGCGGATGCAAAGGTAATACAAAATTCCAAACCTGCAAAACTTTTTGCCAACTTTTTTCCTCACTAAACGAAAGTTTTCGCCTTTCATGACAAAAAGTGAAAACTCATATACCTTATTATATATAATATATTATTCAAAAATTTCTCCCACATCCTCCTCCGGGACATCTTCCAGTCCCGACTCATCATATTGACACGGGTTATATCCGGCAGGCAAATCAAACACGGCATCCCCATTATAGCCCAATCGTTTATCAGCATAGACACGCCGCATATAATATGCCCAAACAGGCAGTGCACCGGCAGCACCCTGTCCCATACTCGTCATAGTAAAGTGGATGTCACGGTCCTCACCGCCTACCCAACAGCCACTGACCAGTGTGGGGGTGATACCCATGAACCATGCGTCACTGTTATTATTAGTAGTACCCGTCTTGCCGGCAATATCACCCGTAATATTATACTTATATCGAAGTCGTCCTGCTGTACCGCCTTCCACGACAGCCTTCAACATATAAAGCATCTTGTTTGCGCTCTCCTCACTGATTACCTCATTCATCCGAGGCTGGAACTCCGCTATAGTATTTCCCTCATTATCCGCAATTTTCGTCACAAAGAGCGGTGCCGTACGGATACCATGATTCACAAAAGCCGTATAGGCACTCACCATTTCACCCACTGTGATGTCACAGGGTCCCAGACAAAGTGCCATAGACGGATGAATCTCGGGGTTATTGATGCCATATTCCCGTAAGAGGGTCACGAAAGCCTGTGGATTGAGTTTGCTCATTAAATAGGCGGATATCCAGTTATTCGACTGCTGGAGTCCCCACTTCAGGGTCACCATCTCGCCATAGCGCGCCCGGCTGCCATTCCGGGGAGTCCAGGCACGTCCTCCGACAATATACGTCTCCTGCACATTCGGAGCCTCATCACACGGTGAGAATCCGTTCTCCATCGCCAAAGAATAAAGGAACGGCTTGATAGTTGAACCCACCTGACGGCGCCCCTCCATACACATGTCATACGCAAAATGCATAAAATCCAATCCCCCCACATAAGCCTTGACATGCCCATTCTGCGGACACATACTCATGAATCCACAACGCAGGAAAGACTTATAATAGCGAATGGAGTCCATTGGAGTCATCACCGTATCCTTCTCGCCATGATAGGTGAAGACAGACATCTCCGTCTTGGTATTGAACGAGCGTTTGATCTCCTCCTCCGAGGCACCAGACTCCTTCAGCACCCTATATCGTTCACACTGACGGACAGAGCGCATTAAGATTTTATTCACCTGTTCTGCCGACAGTTTTCCGGAGTAAGGTGCACTCTTACGTCCGCGGTTCTCTTTATCGAAAGCAGGTTGCAGATATTTCACAATATGCTCACGGGCTGCCTGTTCGGCATATTCCTGCATCCGCGAGTCTATTGTCGTATAGACCTTCAAGCCATCAGTATAAACATTATAGTTGTCGCCATTCCGCTTGCGGTTCTTGTTACACCAACCAAACAACGGATCGGTCTCCCAGTTAATGGAATCCTGATGATACTTCACCATATTCCATGACGGATAATCAGACCGTTCCGGTTTCTTCGCCATCATATACCGGCGGAGGAAGTCGCGGAAATAGACCGCCACGCCATCTTTATGGTCAGACACATGGAAATTCAGTTTCAGGGGCTCCGCAGAATACTGCTGGTACTGTGCCTCCGTGAGATAGCCCGCCTTCACCATCTGCCCCAACACCACATTACGACGTTCCTGGCTTCTGTCATGATGACGTACCGGATTAAAATAGGACGGATTCTTACAGAGTCCTATCAACGTAGCCGCCTCATTAACCGTCAAGTCTTTCGGTTCTTTGCCAAAGTATGTATTCGATGCTGTCTTGATACCCACCGCATTATGCAGGAAATCAAAATAGTTAAGATACATTGCGATGATTTCGTCTTTCGTGTAGTTACGTTCCAACTGTACGGCAATCACCCACTCGATAGGTTTTTGCAAAAGACGTTCCATCACGCTATGCGCCGTACCCGAGTACAATTGTTTTGCTAACTGTTGAGTAATAGTAGAGCCACCGCCAGCACTTTTCTGGCGAAGCAGTCCTCTCTTGACGATGGCACGTCCCAATGCGATAAAGTCAATACCCGAATGGTCGTAGAAACGTACGTCTTCCGTTGCCACCAGGGCCTGGATCAGCGCAGGCGACAATTGAGAATAATCCACTAGGACACGATTTTCCCTATTATAGTTCCACGTACCCATAATCTTTCCATCGGAACTATAAATCTGTGTCGCATATCTGTTAATCGGGTTCTGCAATTCCTCAATCGGCGGCATATAGCCTATATATCCGTTATTGATAGCCCAAAATGCCAGAATCGCCGTAAGGACCGACGCCCCTAGCAAAGACCATAGAACACGTACAATTACTTTTCCCATTTTTAGAGACCATTATGAATCTGCGATGCAAATATACGCCTTTTTATTGACATAAGGAAATTTTTACCACATTTTCAACCAGTGGCAGCCAACCATTAAAATCTTTTAAATTATCGAAAAACATAGAAGTTTAGGTTAAATATTTCTATTAACTAATTAAAAATGCCTATCTTTGTTTTTTAGTTTCAGCAATTATTTCTACTTTTGCATCATCGAATGAACAAAAAAAACGATTAATCATAATGAAAAATATGAAACGGACGATGATGACTATGTTCATTCTTTTGCTGACGACCCTGATGTATGGGCAGAAGAAATGGACACTCCAGGAGTGTATTGACTATGCAATGCAAAACAATATCACACTGCAACAGGCAAGACTGAAGAAACAGTCTGCTACAGAAGACAAAAAACAATCGCAGGCAGCCCTATTCCCCTCCCTGTCTGCCTCTACCAACCAAAGTGTAGGCTATCGTCCCTGGCAGTCGTCAGGCATCGCTACAGTCTCCAATGGTATGGTAGGCACCTCTGTCAAGAAGACCTATTACAACGGCACTTACGGTATCAATGCCTCTTGGACGGTGTGGAACGGTAATCAGAACCACAACCAAATTAAACTCAACGAGGTCAGCGAGGAACAGGCAGAACTCAGCATTGCCGAGACTGCTAACTCCATTCAGGAGAAAATCGCCCAGTTGTATGTACAAATCCTCTATATGGACGAGGCTATCAAAGTCAACAAAGAGAGTGTGGAGACCAGTAAGAAGAATGAGGAGCGAGGTAAGGAAATCGTGGAAGTCGGTAAAATGTCAAAGGCTGACCTAGCCCAGTTGACGGCACAAAGAGCATCCGACGAATATACTCTGGTAGAGTCGGAGAGCAATCTTGCCAATTATAAGCTCCAACTCAAGCAACTCTTGGAAATTACGGGTGACGAACCCTTCGATATCGCAATACCTGCTACTACCGACGAACAGGCACTTGCCGAGATCCCGTCATTGGGTAGTGTCTACGAGACTGCCCTCTCCTTCCGTCCTGAGATTCAGAATTCCGAGTTGAGTCTGAAGTCTAGCGACTTGCAGATGAAGATTGCAAAGGCAGGACATCTGCCTACCCTTAGCATGACTGGTGGTTTAGGTACCAGTACCGCATCCACGAATACTAACGAATGGGGCAGTCAGATGAAGACCAACTTCGATGCCTCCCTCGGAGCATCTATCAGTATTCCCATCTTCGACAACCGTAAGACGAAGACTGCTATCAACAAGGCGAAGATACAGCGTGAGCAGGCACTGCTTGATATCCTAGACAAACAGAAACAGCTCTATTCTACCATTGAAGGTTTCTGGCTCGATGCCAATACCAACCAGGAGAAGTTCAAGGCGGCAATGGTCGCTGTTGCCAGTGAACAGGAAAGTTACAACCTGTTGTCGGAGCAGTTCAACGTCGGTCTGAAGAATATCGTGGAACTCCTGACTGGTAAAGACAAATTACTCGCCGCCCAACAGAGCAGGCTGCAGAGTAAGTACATGACCATCCTCGACCAGCAGTTGCTCCGCTTCTACAAAGGAGAGGATATGAGTCTGTGATAGTCAAGAGGTGAGAATTAAGTGGTAAGAAAAAAAGACATAAAGATATGAAGAACAAGAAAATCTGGATTGGTGTAGGTGTTGTAGTCCTTATCATCCTTGCATACTTCCTGTTATCAGGTGGTAAGAAAGAAGAGAAAGTGTCGTTTGATACGGCAAAAGTTGTCAAGCAGAATATTAGTACCAGCATCACTGCCACTGGTACCATCGAACCAGTGACCTCCGTGACTGTCGGTACACAGGTCAGCGGTATCGTAGCAAAACTCTATGTTGACTACAACAGTGTCGTCAAGAAAGGACAGGTCATTGCCGAACTCGACAAGACCAACCTCATCAGTGAGTTAAACACGGCAAAGGCTAACCTGTCGTCTGCCCAAAGCACACTGAACTACGAACTTGCCAACTACAACCGTTTCAAGACCCTTTATGACAAAGGACTTGTCAGTGCCGACGACTATGAAAATGCCAAACTCTCCTACGACAAAGCCCGCCAGTCGGTAGCCTCCTCCCGTGAGAGTGTACAGAAGGCACAGACCAACCTCGGCTATGCCACCATTACCTCCCCTATCGATGGTGTTGTACTCTCCAAGTCGGTAGAGGAAGGACAGACCGTCGCCGCCTCCTTCAATACCCCGGAGCTGTTTACCATCGCCCAGGACCTCACCGACATGCGCGTCATTGCCGACATTGATGAGGCCGACATTGGCGGTGTCAAGGAAGGACAGCGTGTCACCTTCACCGTTGATGCCTTCCCTGACGACTCATTCGAAGGACAAGTCACCCAAGTGCGCCAACAGGCTACCACAGAGAGTAATGTGGTCACTTACGAGGTCGTTATCTCAGCCCCTAACAATGATTTGAAGTTAAAACCCGGTCTGACCGCCAATGTCACTATCTTCACGATGGAGAAAAACGATGTCATGGCCGTCCCTGCCAAGGCTCTCCGTTTCACACCCAACGAGGTGTTCCTCTCCAAGGGAGAGATGATAGACGACTGTGAAGGCGATCATAAGGTATGGACCAAGGAAGGGAATACTTTTAAGGCACACAAGGTAGAGATTGGAACGAGCAATGGCATGCTCACCGAGATTGTCAGTGGTATCAAAGAAGGTACGGAAGTCCTGGTCGACTTCAACATCTCTGGCGGAGATGTACCTGGTGACGAGCAAAAGGCAAGCAACCCGTTCATGCCGCGTCCACGAGGGAACAACAGGAACAATAACGGACAACAGCCGAAAAGGTAAAAGGTATAATAAATGGAAGACAATAGAAAAGTCGTCATCGAACTGCAGAACGTGAAGCGATACTTCCAGGTTGGCAGTGAGACTGTCAAGGCACTGCGTGGTGTTTCTTTCAAGATCTACGAGGGTGAATTCGTCACCATCCAGGGAACTTCCGGTTCCGGTAAGTCGACCCTCCTCAACCAACTCGGCTGCCTTGACACCCCGACCAGTGGAGAATACTACCTCGATGGAGTCTCTGTCCGTACCATGTCAAAGACCCAGCGTGCCCATCTGCGTAACCAAAAAATAGGTTTTGTGTTCCAGAACTATAACCTGCTGGCGAAGACCACTGCCGTGGAGAATGTAGAACTGCCCCTGATGTACAATAATAAATATGATGCCAAGCAGCGGCGTGCCGCTGCCGTCAAGGCATTGGAAGCCGTTGGACTGGGCGACCGTCTGGAGCACAAGTCCAATCAGATGTCAGGTGGTCAGATGCAGCGTGTTGCTATTGCACGTGCCCTGGTCAACGAACCTGCTGTGCTCCTTGCCGACGAGGCAACCGGCAACCTCGACACCCGTACCTCTTTTGAGATGCTCGTCCTCTTCCAGGAACTCTACAAACAAGGGCACACAATTATCTTCGTGACCCACAATCCTGAGATTGCCGAATACAGCAGTCGGAATATCAACCTGCGCGACGGCAAGATACGGGAGGACACCGTCAATACAAATATCAAGTCTGCGGCAGAGGCACTTGCCGCTTTGCCAAAACCACAAGACGACTAAATCATGAATATACTTAATCTTTTTAAAGTAAGTATCAAGGCAGTTGCCAACAACAAGATGCGCTCCTTCCTCTCCATGCTCGGTATCATTATCGGTGTGGCAGCAGTGATTATCATGATGGCTATCGGACAAGGCTCCAAGGAGAGTATCCGTCAGGAACTTTCCACGATGGGTACCAATCTGTTAACCATCCGTCCTGGTGCAGACATGCGAGGCGGTGTCCGTCAGGACCCGTCGAGTATGCAGACGCTGAAGATGGCAGATTATGAGCGTATCATGCAGGAGAAGCGTTTTGTCACAAAGGTATCTCCAGAGGTCACCGCCAGCGGACAGGCCATCTATGGCAATAACAACACCAACGCCTCGATGTACGGAGAGTCAATAGACTATCTCGACATCAAGCAGTGGCCCGTCGAGAAAGGCGACTGCTTTACGGAGGAGGATATCAAGAAAGCCGCCAAAGTCTGTGTGGTGGGAACCACCATCGTCAAGGAACTCTTTGGCGAGCATACCGACCCCATTGGCAAGACCATCCGCTTCAAGTCGATTCCCATGCGCATCATCGGTGTGCTGAAGTCGAAAGGCTACAACTCATGGGGCATGGATCAGGACAACGTCATCATTGCCCCGTATACAACGGTGATGAAGCGTATTGCTGCCCAGACCTATTTCTCCAGCATTGTCTGCTCTGCCGTCACGGAGGAGCTCAGTGATGCCGCCATTGAGGAACTGACCCAGATACTACGTGACAACCATAAGTTGAAGGAAGGTACCGACGACGACTTCACCATCCGTTCCCAGGCAGAAATGATGGAGACCATGTCGTCGACAATGGATACCGTAACCATTATCCTCGTAGTAGCAGCCGCCTTCTCCCTGTTGGTGGCAGGTATCGGCATCATGAATATCATGCTTGTCTCCGTGACTGAGCGTACCAAGGAGATCGGTCTGCGCATGGCTGTAGGTGCTACCGGTCCTATCATCTCCCTGCAGTTCCTTATCGAGTCGGTACTCATCTCCGTCACCGGTGGACTGCTTGGTATTCTGGTCGGATGCAGTGCTAGCGGAGGACTCAGTCTGATAGGCATGCCGTCTAGCGTTCCTGCCTGGAGTATCTATGTATCGTTCTTCGTCTGCGTCTGCATCGGTGTCCTCTTCGGATATATCCCTGCACAGAAGGCTGCCAATATGGATCCCATAGAAGCCATCCGACATGAATAGGCGACTGAAATACTTCCTGCATGTGGCCTTCTGGGCTTTTATGTTCCTCTCGCCACTGACCTATGCCCGTGGTACGGGGATGACGATGGCACAGTATGTCATGAACTGCATGTCGCCCCTGCTGTTGATGGTGGTGTTCTACACCAACTATTTCTGGCTGACACCAAAGTATTTCGTGGCAGGCAAGCATCGCTATTTCCTGCTGATCAATGCCATCATGGTTATCAGTCTGGGAATCGCACTACACTATTGGATGGACTTTACTGTTGATATCTTCCAACCCAGTTCGTCACAACGCTATACACCCAATGCCATCGACACGTTTTTCTTCATCCTGCGTGACATCATCAACCTCGCCATCTTTGCCACCGCAGCCACCTGTATCGCCCTTGCCCAACAATGGTACTGGGCGGATCAAGCACGTAGCAGAGCCGAGGCGGCACGTACCGATGCAGAACTCAGCAACCTTCGCAACCAGATCAACCCGCACTTCCTGTTGAACACCCTCAACAACATCTATGCCCTCACCGCCTTTGATACGGCAAAAGCTCAGGAGGCGATACAGGAACTGTCGAAGATGCTGCGCCATATCCTCTATGACTACCAACAGCCTGCCGTCCCCCTGCAGGATGAAGTGGAGTTTATCGACAACTATGTCAAACTGATGAAGATACGGTTGCCTGAGTCTGTTGAGGTGACCTTCGAAGTCAATGCCAGCAAGTCTGATATCACCATCGCTCCCATGCTCTTCATCTCTCTGGTAGAGAATGCCTTCAAGCACGGAGTCAGTCCCACAGAGCCGTCCTTTGTCCATATCACTATAGAGGCGGACGACCAGAACATCATCTGCGACCTCCGTAACTCCAACCACCCCAAGGCGGCCACAGACCACAGCGGTCATGGTATCGGTCTGCAACAGGTACAACGCCGACTGGAATTAGCCTATTTCGAACATTATACGTGGACGAAGGGCGTGACTACTGACGGTAAGGAATACCATTCCCGCATCCATATCGTGGACTGGAAAGAATCAAACAGAAAATTAAAAAGTGAAAACAATAAATAACTAATTATTATGACCATCAATTGCGCCATTATCGACGACGAGCCTTTGGCAGCCGGACTGCTCAAGAGCTATGTAGAGAAAACTCCCTTCCTTCAACTCATCGGAACCTACGGTAGTGCTATCGAGGCGATGAAGGAACTCAGGGATAACCCTGTCCAACTGTTATTCCTTGACATCCAGATGCCGGAACTCTCGGGCATTGAGTTCGCTAAGATTCTTCCTCCCGAGACAAAAATAATCTTCACTACCGCCTTCCAGCAGTATGCCATCGAAGGCTATAAGGTTAATGCCCTTGACTACCTGATGAAACCCATCAGCTACGACGACTTCCTCAAGGCTGCCGACAAGGCTGTCGACTGGTTTACCATCTTCCAGAAGCAACAGATATATGCTACCGACCGTTTTATGTTTGTCAAAAGCGACTATAAACTGGTCCGTGTCAATCTTGACGACATCCTCTATATCGAGGGACTGAAGGACTATGTCCGTATCTACCTACGAGACGACACGAAGATTATGAGTCTGATGAACATGAGGAAGGTTGAGGATTACCTGCCTCACCCCGAGTTCCTACGTACTCACCGCAGCTATATCGTCCACATGAACAAGGCAGAGGTCATCGATCGTTTCCGCATTGTCTTCGGCGACCAGTTCATCCCCGTTTCCGACTCCTATAAGGAAGAAGTACAACAGTACATCGACATCCACACATTGGTATAAGCCTGCCATCTTTTCGTGTCAGGACATCAGAAAAGTTTGCCGCCGCCTATCGGGTCGAAAGGTGCCGCCTATCGACCCGTTTGCTCGGGGCTATCGAGGCGATAGGCGGCGGCAAACTCAAACATTCCTCGCAAATATATGCCATCAGGTATCTTATTTCTCGAAATTTTACCATATCTTTACAGTCGAAATCACATATTGTAATCTACAAAACCATAATGATGAAAAGACAACTACTAGTAGGGATACTGCTCTCCCTGTTTCTTAAAGCCAATGCAGCAGTCGATGAGAATTTCTATATCTACCTTTGTTTCGGACAGTCGAACATGGAGGGGCAGGCACAGCCGGAGACCGTTGACAATACCGTTGACGAGCGTTTCCGGATGATGGCATGTGTGGATTTCAACACGACAACCCCCAAGCGTACAAAAGGACAGTGGTATACAGCCAACTGCCCCATTGTCCGTGACTGGACAAAGATAGGCATGGCAGACTATTTCGGACGTACGATGGTGGCGGCACTACCTTCAGATGTGAAAATCGGAGTTGTTGATGTCGCCATCGGCGGTGTTGCCATCGAAGGCTTTATATCTGAAGAGGTGGAGGACTACCTGAAGAATCAGGAAGACTGGATGAAGAACTCCTTCGCTGCCTATGGTAATGACCCCTATAAGCGACTCGTCGAGATGGCGAAGATTGCACAACAATCAGGAGTCATCAAGGGCATCCTGCTCCACCAGGGCGAATCGAACAACGGACAGACTGCATGGCTACAGAAAGTAAAGACTGTCTACGAGAGACTGCTCACCGACCTCAACCTCAAAGCCGAGGATGTACCCCTTTTCGCTGGTGAGACAGTGAATGCCGATGTCAATGGGACCTGCTCTGCCCATAATGCCATCATCGCCCAACTACCCAGTGTCATCCCCACCTCCCATGTCGTATACTCCAATGGTTGTCCATGTGCCAGTGATAATATCCATTTTACGGTCTCGGGTTACCGCACCATGGGAAAACGCTATGCCTACGAGGCACTGCGTGTGATGGGCAAGGATACCAAGGCACAGGCAGACTATGCCTGGAACGATGCCTTGAAGAAAGTGTATACCTTGGACCACCTCAATAAAGTGGAGGATATCCTGATCCGCAAGGGAGGCGGTAAGGTGTTGACACTCTGGGGCACTTTCGCCGATGGTCACCTGGAAAATCTTGTCAATGAGGCGACTTTCACCAGTACAGACTTCACTATCAAGGACGGCATGATCATCGGTAGTGAGGAGAAGAAAGGTGTCGTCAAGGCATCCTATACCGATTTCCTTGGAACCACCCATACACTGGATATCAATGTGGAGGTATCCGACTTAGCTCCCAACCATGTTCTTGCCATCAATAACGGAGTAGCAGGAAAAGAACAATGGGACAAAGAAGCTATCTGTCAACTTGCCACCCCCATGGAGAAAGGCAAAACCTATATCATTCGTGCTATGATGCGTGGTGACAATAACGGCAACTGTGCCCTGTGGCCCCGATGGGATGCCAGCACCCACCGTGACAATTGGGGCAACAGTGCAGATATTCAGTATCTGGCAACCAATAATATCACAACCACCTTCAGTGAGATTACGTGGAGATGTACAGCCAACTACCCACATGACGTACTGATCTTTGCTATCGGAAAGATGGGAGCAGGCAATGTCTACCTTGACAATGTATCCTGCATAGAAGAGGGAGGTACCACAGAGATGATTACTAACGGTAACTTTGAGTCTGACAAGATCTCCAACTGGTCTATACTCAGTTGGGCAGGCATGTCGCTAAGTGTCATGGAAGATACAACCACAGGAATACAATATCTCCATACCATCAGAAACAACCATGTCATCTACTCCCTTCAAGGCATCAAGGTAGGTACTGCCGACCAATGGAGCCAACAGCCAGCAGGGACCTATATTGTCAATGGGAAGGTCATCCTGAAACGCTGACAGAGATTAAACCGACGCGACAATCATTCTACCTTTGCCAGCAAGAGGGGCTTCAATGCGCAGGCCACGAGTACGGAGAAGAATTTCCATACCAATCTCACCATAAGGCAAGTGGCAATAGGTGCTCTCTGGCACCAGTATTCTACCACCCTCGCACAATTTACTTAATAATATAAATATCTGCTGAGAGAGGCTTTCTGCATCGGCAAAGGTCTCTGGATGACTGAGGTCTATAAGTATGTTATTATAACAGTCGTATGCGGAGGACAGGCTGTCACTGTCGACAACAACAGCACCTGGAGCCTCCGTCTCTGTATCGCTGAACACCAAAGTGGCACCATGGCAGTCAGCTTCCTGCATGAGTTCTTCAAGCGGAATGCGTGAAATAGTCTTGACGGGAGTCTCTGACTTAATCTGGTGGAACAGCATCTCAGGATATTGCATCTCCAGCATATGTAGGAAGGCACAGTCCTCCTTCACTACGCTTTCATCGTCATGAACCAGGTAGACTGCACCACCTGTCGTCTCCAAGTCACGTGTACGGGTTAAGAATGGGTCACGTCCCAGCCGTTCGAATACGCCGTAGAAGTAGCTGGGCAACTGACGCACCAGTTGCAGGACAGGAGCCGACTCCAACGTGACGTCGTTGGGCAGGATAAACCATTTGATGACACCTTTACGCGGCGGGCGGTACGGCTTCAGGCGTTCCTGCTCGAACTTGACAGGATCGAGGTAAGAGTCAAGGGCAGAGTCCGTCTCATGCTGACCATATACCTTTTCTAAGAACTGGCGCGTCTGACCAGCCCCCATAGGACGGCAGTTAATCTCAATGAGTACTGGTCCCTTCTCGTCCACCATAAACTCACCATGTACGGGGCCATACTGGATACCGATGGCGTCCAGCACGTCATAGGCATAGCGCACGATGGCAGAATTGCCTACGTCTAGACGTGTCACCGTCTCCATGTAGTTGTAGATATTACTGCCATTCATATGTAACTTGTCATAAAAGCACATCGACACCAGACGATGCTTGCCTGCGCACGACACGGTGTTGACAATATACTCCTTGCCGATGATACGTTCCTGCATAAGGATGTCAC
>JAEEGL013973755.1_pt1 | contig 12243 bp, 6 predicted proteins | sample 9134231 | NCBI WGS metagenome assembly JAEEGL01 (sample SAMN16246548, study PRJNA631951) | gut metagenome | biome: gut microbiome; feature: rumen; material: fiber-attached | host: Bos | place: Iran: Karaj | collected 2018-10
ATCCCCAATCCCCAATCCCCAACTTTTAAATTTAAAATAATTGAATTTAATGGAATTTTTTATGTTGGAATAATTGCTTATAATTTATTTAAAAAATATAATAAAAATTGTAAAAAAAATTTCTGCTTTTTACTCGGTTCAAATAAAATTAAATTTAATCCAAGTTGTCCTCCTGAAAATTGTGTTAAGTTGTTTAATATGCCAATTATTAAAAAGGATGATATTATTTCTTGTGTTTTTGATCCTATTAATAATAAAATTAAATTTTCTTTTGGAAATTTTGAAACTAGTTTAAGTATTTTTCAAATTAATAATGAAATTGAAAAAATGTATAAAATTTGTTTAATTTTTAATAAACCTGGGAATAAAATACAATTACTTGTTTAATGAAAAGAATAATTTTTAAATATTTTTTTTAAATAATTATATTTTAAAAAAATTATAACAAAATAAAATAAATATTATTTTATTTTTAGTATTAATATTTCATATTTTATTTATATTGTTATTATTTCTCTTTCAACTAAATAATTTTTTTAATGAAATAATAATAAGAAAAATAGAATTTATGATTTAAATGAATTACAATAATAAAATATTTATATAATCAATAATCAATGATTTACTTTGGAAAAACTTTTAAAAATGTGATTTATATGAAATAACTGTTTTATTAAAAAAATATAAGTTTTTTTTATAAAATTACTTTTTTAATAATTATTAAATTATTTTTTCAGGAAGATATTCATAATTATCATCAATTAACTCATTAGCTCTTTTCTTTCTGAAACGACTATTTGAAAAATACCTTATAAGAAATATATTAAAAATTATTAAAGCACATATAACTAAAATAATTAAAAAAGGTTTAATTATAATATTATCATGATTCCTTTCATAAAATCCAATAATTTTTCTTTCTTGGTCAAAAACAATAAGATATTTTTGAAAAAATCTTTTCCCAAAAGACCAAGTATTTCCACTTAATTTACTATAAAAAATCATAAAATATAATTCATTATTCATTTCATAAAAAACATCATTTGCTTCAAAAACAAAAGAAAAATTAGCATCTTTTAATATAAACTTTAATACACCAAAATTACTTAAATCAATATTTTTATCACATATATAACTATAAAAAATTAATTTAAATTTAACTTCTTTACATAAATTTAAATCTACATATTTACTGAAAAAATTTTTTGTTATTAAAACACCAAATTCTGCAGTTCCTTGAATAAAATTTTTTTCAATTTCAAGACTTGAAATTGCTCTTTCTTGAATTAATTCATTATTATAATAAACAACATCAAAATTAAAAGTAAATGATTCTTTATATGAATTAATATAAGATCTTGTAAATTTAAATTTATTTTCTTTAAATTCTTTAGGATAAATTTCATGAGGATATTTACCAATAATTAATTCTCCTATAGTTTTATTTTTTTCATTGTATTTAATAAAAAAAGTTTTTGATTCAATTAATTTTTTATTTCTTAATTGATATATAAAACCATATTCATTTAAGTCTTTTCTTACTGAACTAATTGATAAACCTAAAATTCCACTTAATTTAAGACTCATTTCAGTTGAAAGAAAAAAATTATATTTTTCTTCTTTTTCTTTTTTTTCTTTTGAGTTAATTACTAATGAAAATATATCATTTGAAAAATAACAATATATATATATTTGACTCCAATTAATTAAAGGATTATTATCTAATTTATTATATGATTTTGAATTATTTTGATCGAATAAAATTAATGAATCTAAATTTGCTGTTTTACTTGTTATTACTAAAGGATATTCACTTATCATTAAAGAAAATGGAATTGTTTGTTGTGGATTTCCTATATTTAATTGTATTTGAATATTATTGTAAAAGTGATTATCGAAAAAAGTTGATTCTTTCAATTCTATGTTTTCTTTTTTTGTTTCAAAAGGAAAATTTAAATAAGAAAGTGTTTTAGAAAAAAAAAAAAAACATAGTATTATCATATTTTATGTATTAATTTACATCTTTTTTAAGAGAAAAATTATTTAATAAAAAATATTAAAATTTTATAAATTATTAATTATTTATTATTACTTAAACTTCTATTGATATATTATTTATTTTATCATTTATTTTATAAAACTTTATTTCTTTTTTATCAGAATTAATATTGTTATTTTATTATTACCATCAGATAAACTATTCATATATAAATTTAAGGATTGTAAGAATAATTAAATAATATTCTAAACCTTTTATTATAAAAAAAGTACATTAAAAATACATTTTTAATTTTTCAAAGTTGATATAAAGTTGAATTAGAAAAAATAAGAAAATATTCAATACCAAGATAAAAGTTATTCTTTTAGGTTTAATAGAATTAATGTAATTAACAATTATAAAAAATCAGAAAAACAAAAGAAAAAAGAATAATCTTTTTTTTTCTTATTTTCAAACAGAACAAAGAAGAAAACAAGAAAAAATTAAATAGAAATCCAACAGATAATAAATTAATAGGTTAAATCCATAATTAAATTATAATTAAAATGCTAATAATAGTAATTCAAATAACTATAATTGCATGAATTTCAAGAAAATATTTCTTTCAAAATATTTCATAGAAAGAACTAGACTCAAAGAAGTAAAAAAAATAGGAAAAACACTTATTATAATAAGTATTTAAAAATAAAAATTTATATTTATAAATTTTTTTATATGTTGATTAATAGAATTTAATTTAAAATGGTGAAAATTTATTTTCCTAATCAAGAAAACGGAGCTTCTATTTTTGTCATATTTTCAGTTTTTATTTTTATCAAAGGAATAATAGGAATTTCATTTAGTTCATTTTTTCTATATAATTATGGTGAATTTAATTTACTGATATTATTTATTATATTATATTTGTTTAAATCCTTTACATTTTTAATATATAAATGTTTTTCACCTTCAAAAAAAAAAAAAAGTTCAGCTGAAATAAAAAGAATTGAAAAATCAGAATTATCTCATAATTTAAAATACATTTTTTTAACTTCAATAATAGAAATATTTTTGAATTTATTTTTATTTCAAAAAATAAATTCTAGAACAACATATTTTTGTCCTTTTTACATTTGTGATTTAAAATTTTTTTATTTTTTATTAACATTTTTAATAACTCCAAGATTATTAGAATATAATTTTTATAAGCAACATTATATCTGTTTAACTATAATAGGTATTTCTTCTTTAATAAGTTATATTTTCTTATATCATATTGTAACAAACTATATTTCAACTTTTATTTTAATTAAAATACCTTTATTAGCTTTGTCTGAATTTTTAATTTGTATAAAAGAAGTAACTGAGAAATACATGATTAAATATAATCAAGTTAATATTTATTTAATTTTATCTATTCAAGGAGTAATACAATTAATTATATCAGGATTTATTTTAGTTATAATATTTATTATTAAAGGAGATTTAAGTTTTTATATGGAAGATTTATTAAAACAATTTTTAAAAGAATATCTTGTTGTTGGATTTGTGTATTTAATATTATTAATTTATGAAATTATAAGAATTTATATTAATAAAAAATATACTTCTTATCATGTTATTATAGGAGAAAATATTGCTGCTTTATCTTTACTTTCCTTAATTTGTTTAATTATTTCTAATAAACTTTCCTTTTTAATTTTAATATTTTGTATTATTGCACTTTTAACTACTTTTATTATGTGTGATTTTATTATTTTAGATTTTGGTGAACAAAAAAGAAGAAGTAATCTTAAAGATAATGATAAAAAAAAATTAATAGAAAAAGATGATTTAAAAAAAGAATTAAATGCTATATAATAATTTATAAATTGTATTCTAAAAAAAAATAAATTAATTAGAGATTATTTTATTTATTTTTTCTAAATAAAGATTCAACACCATTTTTTTTAACTCTTTGTTCAATATTAATCATATGATCCTCAAGAAGATATTTCGCTGTTTTAATTCCATTATATATTTTAAATTTATTTACTCTTGACATTGTTTTTAAATTTGGATATATTCCAAAGAGCATTTCTACATTTTCATCATAACAATCATTATCATTTATAACTTTAATTTCTAATTGAGTTTCATTATATTTAATTTTAGCTTTTCCACAATATAATTCAATATTAGGAAAAATATGTCCTTCTTTATCATATGAATTTACTTCAATCTGTAATAAATATTTTTCATTTTTTTTTAAATTTGAAAATAATCTTGGTTTAACAGAAATAATATCATGAGTATTAGTAAATATAAGTGAAATTTCTTCTGAAATTAAATTACCTATATTTTTGATTAATATATTAAAACTTCTAAATGAATTTTTTTTCATTGCAAATCTTTTATCAATAACAAATACTTGAATATTTACTTTATAAGTATTATTCATTTTTAAATCTTTATAATTATTTAATAAATAACTCATATAATCTAAATTTGCAGGAAGGAAATTAGCTTTATTAGTTAATATCATAGGATGATATTTAGAATGAAAAGCATAGCAATTTTCACAAAGAAAATAATTATTACATAACATACAAATATATTTAATTGATTTAATATTTTCATTACATTTTGAACAAGGTTCTTTAGGAATAACACTTGATTCACTTATAACACTATAACCTAAAGTTTTTGCTTCCACATTTTCATTCAATATGTTTTCTTGTTCATCTATTATTTGATTTTTATTAACTGGTTTATTGTTATCTTCATTTGTTATTTTTATTTTTAATGAATCATTATTTGAATTTAAATGATTTTCAATTATTTCTTTTAAATCATTGTTATTTGATATCAATTTTTCATTTACATCTTTTACTGATAAACAATAAATTAAATATTTTTCTGGAACAGAAGAAAATTCATTAAGGATTGATTTAACTTTTAAATCTAAAACATTAAATTCTATGGAAGGTTGAACAAAAAATGGATATTCAAATTCTTTATATATAAATTTTATTTTAATTGATTCTTTTTCCATTTTAAGTTACTTCAATTAATAATTATTATAATTTAATCATAAGGATTCAATTATATTTTTAAAAGTTAATAAAGTTAATTAAATAAATATATTAATAATAATTATGAAAATTTCCCTATATAACAGGATAAATAATATAAATGTATATTATTTTTCTTTAAAGCATAATATCTTAATAATGAAATGATAAGACTTATGATACAAGAAGTAAAGAATACCATTATAAAAGAAATCCATCCTCCTTTAAACCAATCAATTTGATTATGATGATAAATATTACAAAAAATTGTACAATAATAAAGAAACCAAAGCATTAAAAAGAAATTTAAAAGAAAGAATATACATAATTCTTTTTTAATTTTTCTTAAAAACTTATCAAAAATCGAAAAATTAACATCACCTTTAATATTATATTCTTTTTCCAAAATATCAAAATAATTATAATAATTAATAAAATAATTTAAAAACACAGAAATTAAAATACCAACTAAACAAGAATATAAACTTTTTAATAATTCAGTAACAAAAGAAATTTTCCCTTTATTATATTTTTCATCAACAACATCATCAGAATAAAAAACAGCATTTAACCAAAAATCAGCTCCTAAACCAGCTAAATAAATACTTATTTTAATAGTAATAATTTCATATTTTGAATTTTGCATAAAAGCATTAAATAAACCTTGACTTTGAAGAAAAAAATCCCATAACATTTTTATAAAACTTCTATCATCATCATTAATTGCTTTAAAAAAATGTGCATTATTTATATCATCATCATCAACAAAAATAACATCATCATATTTAAGAATGTGATTAAATATTTCTGTTGTTGTTTCATATTGTAAACTTTTTCTTTTTAATATATTACCATTTCTTCCTATATATGATAATAAATTATCTTCTGTAAAATTTGTTATTGTTCTATTAATGTATTTTCTATTTATTTTAAAGATTTTATCTTTTTTTTCATCAAATTTTACATTTTTTGTTTTTTTGTTTTCGTTTTTATTTTTTTCTTTTGTTTTATTTTTATTTTCTTCTTTGTTTAATATAGTTAAATTTATTGATTTGTGTTTTGAATATATTGTTGTGTCATTTTCAATAAGGTTTTTAACACTTGGATTTGTTCTTTGACTTGATAAGATATTACTATATTGTTTATCCATTAAGTTAGATTTTTTTAATAATATGCTTTTATTTTCAACAGGACGATTTAAATTTGACAGTTTTGTTTTAATATCTTTATGAAATATTTTCTTATTAAATCTAATTGAATCATTTCTATCATCTAAATAAATCTCACTACTATTAGTTATAAATCGATTTTTTTTCGGAGGAGATGCTAAGGATTCTCTTTTTTCTTTTTGGAGTAATAGAGAAAATAAAATTTTTTTATCTTTATCAAGGCCATTGAATGTATAATGAATAAATAATATTATATCAACTATTATTAAAAATAAATAAAACCAAAAACCAATATTAGTTAAGTTCTTTTTAAAAGAAATAAAATGTTTATAACATTTACATATTAAAATATTGGTTTTAGGAATAGAATCAGAAAAAGTATTTTCAATTAAATTTTTAAAAGTATTTTCTATTTTTTCATATTCATAAAAAATAGAACAATTACAATTAGCTTTCATAGTGGTATAATTAATATTAATATATTCACAATTATTTTCACATATAGTACTATTCACATAAATATCATCTCTCCTTTTTGAAATAGTAATATCAGAATTATTACCCACAGTTTTTTTACATAAATCATTAAAATATTCATCTTTAGGATTAAATATATCAATATTTAAATTATTCATATATTCAGCATATGAAAAATTTACTTTTGCATTATTTATATCAATTGGATATTGAATTATAATATTTGATTTACAATAATTTAAATCTAATTCATTTCCTTTTGAATCAAAAACTTTATATCTAACTCCTCCTGTTAATGAATTAGATTGAGTATTTTTTATATCAAATTTAGCAATTAATAAATTCTCATTATTATTAATATTATATTTTTTTCTTAAAATTTGTTCACATTCATCTAAATCAATAACAGATAAATTACTTTTATAAGTATATTCTTCATTAGTATTTATAAGTTCCATAGAAAAATCATTTCCATTGATTAAAGTATTTGTTCTTAAATTAAAAAGAATAGTATGAATAATATCATAAGTATCATCAAAAGTAGAATTTAAATAATCATAATATATAATTCGTTTAACACATTTTCCATTTTTAACAATAGAATCAGGAGGACAAACAATACATTTATTTCCTTCAATAACTCCATCATTACTTTCACAATCTTCTTTTGTAATACATTTATTATCTATTTCAAGTAAACCTTCTACATCACTACAAGAACTAATACAAAGGTTTTTATCATCAATTTCTATCAATATATCATTACAATTCGACACACAACTTCTTTGCTTGTTATTTATATATACCATTTTACCAAATTTACAAGTTAAACAACTTGGACTATGATAAGCAAAGTTATAACCTTCATTACAAGTTTCACATTCTAAAGAACACGGAGTAAAATATTTTTTATTATTTACATCAGTTGTTAAATAATAACCATTTAAAGTATTATAACATTCATTATTTCTTCCTGCTACAGGATAATAATTATCTTTACATTCAATACATTTCATTGATCTACTAGTAAATTTCCCTGAACAGCTTTTACAATTTTCATGACATTTAATAATTACATTATTATCAAATATATATCCTTCAGGAATATCTGTTCTATAATAACATTTAGTAAAATTATCTTCAAAATAATATGCATTAATTACACATTTTTTTTCTTTACAATTTGGATTATTTAAATTTCCTTCACCATTACATTCTTCACATGTTTCATAACATTTTTTAAAATTATTTGATGAATCTAAGAAATAACCTTTAAAACTTTGATAACATGCATTTTTTTCTTCTATATAATAATATGAGTCTAAGCAAGAAGTACATTTTATATTATTTGAATTAATTTCACACATGCTACAATTATTACCACATGGATAATATTTATTCTCTTCTTCTTTTAAATAATATCCTATTGGATTTTTATAACAATTTTTTTCATTGTTATTAATTATTGGGTAGTAACCTTCTTTACATGAGTTACAATTATGTTCATTTTCATCTCCTAAAATATCGCATGTTAAACATGATGAAAAACATTCTGAAATTTTTCTTTTTGTTAAATTATTATATTTTTTATTTGGATTGTTTATATTTTTCATTAAGTTTAATAATTTTTTACTTTCTTTTATACATTTTCTTTTATTTTTATTATTTAAAATACATTTCGAACACTTTTGAGGACAAGTATAAAATCCAAATTTACATTTTGATGATTTTAATGAATGATATTTTAAAGAATAATAAATAATATCTAAATGATTATAATAATTTGTTACATATGTCAATTTTTGAAATTTATAATCTATTCCTTTTACAATATTAATATTATTTTCACCTTGAATTATTCCTTTAAAATCACTTTCAATATTAATTATTAATTCATTATTTCTTTTAATTTTAGTAGAAATAAATTTAGATAAATCAATTTCATAAATTTCTCCAACATTAACAAAATAAATATCAGAATTTTCACAATTAACAATTTCAGAAAGTGATAAATTATAAATATATGAATAATAGTTTTGATTTTTAATAGAAAAATAATCATTAATATTATTAATATAATTCATAATAGAAAATTTAGATAAAGTAAAATTAGAATTAAAAGGATAATTTATAGAATAATGATTATCATTCTTTTTCCAATAATCATTTAAAGAAATAATTTCTTCTTTTTCACCATTAAAAAATTTTAAAATTGCTGAAATACCATATTCTCCTCCTTTACTTGATATTTTTATAATTATATTGTTACCGTAAGTTATATTAAATGTTTTTTCTATATAATTTTTATTATTAAAGTCATCTCTAATATATAATAAATTATCATCTAAATATATGCTATCTATAAAATCTTTTACATATAATTGAAGATTTGCTATATATGAATTAGTTATTGGTAATATGAAAATTATGAAAAAGTTGAAATAAAAAAATGTCGCTTTATTTAACATTTTTTATTTTTATGTGTTTTTATTATGTTAATTTTTTAATTGATTGAAAAATAATATTTAAATTAAAATTAAAAGAAAGACTTTATCAAATTATAATATCATTACTATATTTTAAGCTCAAAGTGTTTTATTGTATTTATTTATATGATTTAAATCAAAAAAAAGCAAACAAAGAAAAATTATTTATTCTAGAATTTAGATTAATTATTCAATGAAAATTTATTTTTATTCATCTTAATTTTTTAAAATTATTTTTAAAATATTTAAAGAACCATTTGAGTCAATAAAATATATTAAATTATTCTTTTGAATTGGATTTTTAGATAAAAAATTAAATTGAAAAAAAGAATTATCTAAAATATATTGAATTTCTCCTTTTTTAAAATAAATATGTTCTATTAATTTATTTTGTCCTATCATTAAAAAAGAATTATCAGATAAAGGAATAATTCCTGAAATTTGAAGTTTTATTTTATAATGAATTGTTTTTTTAAATATATCTATCATATAACACTCAAATAAAGAAATTAATAAATAAAAAGAATTATTAATTTTAACCAAACTTGGTTTAAAGGATAAATTAAATTGTGAATAATCTTTAATTATTAAGTTAAATTTATTTTCATAAGTATGATTATCATAAAATTGTAATGATTTATCATAAAAAATTATAAAATAATTAAAATTTGTTTTTTCTAAACAATAATATTGTATTTTAATTTTTATTCTTTCTTGATAATTATTATTAATATGTTCAAAAATTGTTAAATATTCTTTACAACGGATTAAAAATATATTTTGAGACATTTCTTTAAAATCTGGTTCATTATCAAAATCCATATTTTTCTTATATAAGTGTTGAAAACTATTATGTTCTTTAATGTCATATATTTCTAAAGTGAATTTAGTCATTATTATTATTTTTGATTTAAGAAATATTTCAAAGTTTAAAATTAATTCATTTAATTCTAAAGAATTTATAGCTTTGTAATTATTACCATTAATTAATATTATAATCTTTGATTCACAAATTAATATATTCTTATTTTCTAGAATTTTAAAATGTGATATATTATATAAATACAGTTTCTTTTCTGGAATTATTTTATCTATTTTATGATAAATATCCTCAATATTATTTTTATAAGGTAATATAATATATAATATTACATTAAATCCCTTTTTATAATAATTAATTTTTTTAGAATACCTTATTTCATTTAATAAATTAAATAATAATTCATCTAAATTTTCTTCTTGTATAATTTTTATTATTTTATTTAATAGTTCTAATTGATTAATATTATTAAAATTATTTATAAAATATTTGATAATACATTTGTTTAATTCATTCATTTGATTATATTCATAATTATCAACTTTATAATCTTCTATCATATTCATATAATAATGAATGAAACATTCAGAATTATTATTTTTAAAATATTCTTTTAAAAGCATTTCTACTTTATTCATTTAATAAAATAAAAGTTATTTTTAGTTAATATAATTAATAATTTCTTAACTACTTATGAAAAAAATTTTCATTGTTTTTAAATATAATAATTTATTTATATTTTTATAAATAAAAAATTGAATTATTAATCTAAATTTTCACTATATATTGGAATTTGTTCAGGTACTAAAAATTGATTAATTATTTTAATTTGTTGTTGTTCTAAAATATTATAAATAAACTGTATTTCTTTTTTTTTATTTATATTAGAAAGAGAAAGAGAATTCCCATGAATAATTTTATAAGGTGTAGACACAGGATTAATATCTTCTTTTTCATTTTCATTATCAATTTCATTTTTATTTAAATCTAAAGTTTGACTAAAGGAAACATTAGTTTTACTTTCTTTATTTAATTTATTTTTATAATATTGATAATTATTAGTTTTAATAAAATCAAATTGATTAATTTTTAAAAAATATATTTCTGGATTATTTTCTTCAAAATTAATACAATAATGAATAAAATCTAAAACATTTTTATATTTTCCTAACTCTCTATTTTTACTAATATTGATTTTTATATCTTCATTAAATAATATTTTATAAGTTAATTTTCCTAAAGTTTTCCCAGCTAAAATTCTATATTGAGCTTTTGGATTAATGTGAAGTTTAAAATTAAAAGGATCTAAATATAATCTTGTTCCTGTGTTTTTTTCAAGGAAAATATTACCAATATCAAAAGCACTGAATTTAATTTTATCTATTAAATCATAACTTATAAAATCATTTGTTTCTTTTATTTCTTTGTTTAAATAACATAATATTTTTTTTGGATCATCAAATAAAGCTGAATAATTTAAGTCTTCATCTATTATTTGCTTTATTATTTTAAATATTAGTTGAATAATCTTTTTACAAAATAATATTTTATCTATGAAATTCTCATGTTCAATATTCTGTTTTATTACATCTGAAAGGAGTATTACTTTTTTTTTTTCTTTTTCTTCTAATTTAGACATTAATTGAAATTCATTTTCTCCGTTTTCAAATTTTATAATATAATTTTTATCTAAAAGAAATTTTATTTTTTTGTTTTGAGAATTTAATATTGAATTTGCACTTGTTTCTGAATCACAATTGAATACAATTATTTCATCTTTAATTTCCATTTGTATTTTTTTTCTATATAAATAAAATGAATGTAAACTTAATTAAAAAAAAATAAAAAAAATATATTTATAAATAGATTAATAATTTACTTTTCTAATTAAATAAACCATAAATAAAAAAATGTATAAAGATAATATATGTCATTTGAATTTTTAATATTAATCCTTGAATTTTTATGTTCCATAATATTTTCATTATTTCTTTTTAATTATTATATAAAAAAAGACACTAAGATAATAATAATAATAATATCAATAATAATATGGATTTTAACATTTAGTTTAATGATTATTCTCCCACATGATATAGCAGTAAGTAGAAGAATTGCCTTAAGTAAAAATAATAATGATGATAATTCATTAGCAGATTTTATTTTAAGTTGTTATAAAAAAATTTATTGGACTATGTTTATTATGACTTGGATCTTTGTTCCTTTTTTATCAAAATATGAAAAAAATGGAAATTTAACA
>JAEEGL014946310.1_pt1 | contig 12243 bp, 12 predicted proteins | sample 9134231 | NCBI WGS metagenome assembly JAEEGL01 (sample SAMN16246548, study PRJNA631951) | gut metagenome | biome: gut microbiome; feature: rumen; material: fiber-attached | host: Bos | place: Iran: Karaj | collected 2018-10
GCAAGGAGACCTATGAGCCTTATGTACGCAACTGGAGCGCGTTCTATGCCTCCACGACTCCGCAGTATATGCAGAACGAGATTCTGACCATGATTCCCACGGCAGCAAATACAGCCTTTGGTAAGGTGCTGACGCGCGTGTCTCAGATCTACGGCTTCGATCCCCACTCCACGACGCAGACAGTTACGGGCGAGGAACACAAAGAGACGGGCGAAACGGAAACTGTACACACTTCCAGCGGTCAGGTTTCCGTTGTCGCCAACTACAAGAATCGTCAGATTGCTCCTTCCGCGCGTTTCCTTGCCATCAATAAGGCTCAGCGGTACTGTGATGTCAAAAAGGACCTTACGTCTGGTACCGTGGAGGAAGTAAACTACCTCGACAACGGCGACGCGCGCTATTATGGCACGTGTCCTGAAGTCCTCACTACCGACGGCCGCTTCCGCTTCATCCAGAAGTTCTGCGGCTCCGGCAACAGTGGCGACGTAACAGGCACGAACAACTTCCGCTTCCGCTATACGTTCAGTATCTACCGCCTGCGCCAGGTTCTCCTCCGCTTTGCCGAGGCCCTGAACCGCGCCGGCTATCCGCGCCACGCCTACGCCGTTCTCCGCGGCGGACTTCGCTTCGACAAGATGCCTGAGCGGAAGGAAACGTGGGAGTATGACGACGCTGCACGCACACGTAAGCGCGTATGGCAGATTGACTCTATCAACGATTCGCAGTACCACTGCAACTTCATCAACGCCGACGAGCTCCGCCGTGCACAGGCCGATCCCAACTTCGCCCTGATGCTCGACTTCTCCAGCGAGAACCGCTGGGCAAGCACCTGTGGTATTCATGAGCTTGGTAGTGGTGCGGCTGACGCGGCCGACACGCTCAACGAGTACGGTGTAGTAGTAGCCGAACGCATCCTTGCCGAAGCAACACGCATTGGCTCCTTGACCCCTGAGGTTCGCGCACTTTGCCGCAGTCTCCGCGCCGAGGTTCTCAACAATCCTGGCGAAGAAGACGAAGCACTTGGTGTACGCCGCATCGACAATGATGGCGACGGCGTTGACGACGACGACCAGGAGACTCCCGAGGAAATCCTGGAGCGTGAGCGTCAGACCTACGACATCATCGAGGCTGATCCCGCACGCGACGTTGTTCAGTGGGAGATAGAAGCTGTCGAAAGCCTCATTGCCGATGAGTGCGCACTGGAAACAGGTTTCGAAGGCTATCGTTTCTACGACCTCTGCCGCTTCGCCCGCCACAAGAACAAGTCCGACGCGCAGCTCGTCAACGGTACCGACTGGCTCGCATGGCAGGTGGCGCGCCGTGGCATCAAGCTCGGCCTCTACGAGAACACCTCTCTCTACGACCGCGCAATCTACAACGCGCTCATGGACGAGAACAACTGGTATCTCCCCAATCCCGTTTATTAAGCAGGAAAAGGTACAGTTAGTACATAACATCTCAACAAGTGCGCATTCCCTCTGAGGAGTGCGCACTTCTTTCTTTGTATTGTCAACAATAGATTTAATTTAGAGGTGCGAGAATGCGTTGAAATCCACGAAACCAAGGGTCGCCTCAATCTGCGCGATTCTCGCGCAAAAACTTTAAGCGCTTGAAAATCAAACTTACTGCCTTGAATTTGAATTTTCAAGGCAGAAAGTTTGCGCGAAATGGGCACAAAATTTTTATTTAATGCGCATTAAATTCGCAAACTTAAGCACTCACTTGCATCAACTCAGTGCTTGACTTGCCCAAACTGAGTGCTTAACTTTGATAAACTCAGTGCTTGACTTTATCAAAATGCCCTTTCGGTTCATCAGAACCGCCTTCCGTTTTTCTATTTCGCATCTCCCTATTGTCAATACTTTTCTTCTCATTATTCTGCAACGGCACTTCGCATCAACAGTTGTTCAATCTCTTGTCCTTTGCCGCGGTAGTTGATCCTCACGTACTTTATTCCTTTATCCTTCGCATATAATTCCCCTTTTTTGTACTTTTGCAACAGGAATTCCATGCTGTGAGTAATGAATTGCGTATCACAACATAAAGAAAGCATGCATGTTTGTCACGAAAAAGCCCCATCGGGGCGAAAGAACACAGACGGGGGTGTAAGCCCCCGGTAATATGCAGTTTAATCATTATAGCGAGCCCTGAAAGTGGCGAAAGAATCTATAATTATTGTCTTACTATTATGGCAAGTTCTTTGGTAAAAATTGACATACACATTATCTTCCACGTGAAAAGTACGGGGATAACAATGCGCAACGTTGATTTGCCACGAATATTCCAGTATATTGGTGGAACTATAAAGGGGTTGAATGCCATTCCTACAGAAGTTGGTGGAATGCCGGACCATATTCATATCTTAACGACACTACCAAAGTTGATGACAGTTGCTGATTTTGTCAGATATATTAAGGCAAACAGTAGTAAGTGGATAAGGCAACTCGATATTGCTTACAAGGATTTTGCTTGGCAAGATGGGTATGGAGCATTCTCCGTTAGTCCGACATTATTAGGTAAAACCATAAACTATATTCGTCGCCAAGAAGAACATCACAAGAAGCGGACATTTGAAGATGAATACAAGCTATTCCTGAAACACTATGGAATAGCTTATGATGAGAAGTTCGCGTTTGATGATGAGGGCTGAAATCCCCTGCGTGTAGTATTGACGATAATGTAATGAGTGCCGAGGGAACGGCAGAATAGTCTGTCGCCCCTTCAGGGCTTTGCAAAGTCCCTCAACAATATAACGGGGGCTTACACCCCCGCCTGTGTTCTGACGTCCTTTCAGGACTTTAAAACGTCCAAAGAAACTTTTTTAGTAATAATCCGTGGTATGTATTGTATATTGCGGAATTGTTTGTATCTTTGCAACACGAGCGAGTAATACTCGTTCATAAATAGTCGAAGCGTTATGCTCAACTTGTGATGGAAACGTGAGAAATTTCCTATGTAGGCAAGAGAGTATGATGGTTCGCGCTTATAGCGTGGACTGTTATGGCTACATCTCCTACAAGGTATTCTCACGACCTCCATCAAAGTGTAGCATATCAGTGCCACGCTTTAACGTGTAAATTAAAGAGCTTGTTAGGTGCTGTGCGAGCTATTACAAAATAGCTATGAGAAAATTATTTTTCTTGTCTTGTGTATTATTGGGAGTAATAAATCTTAATGCACAAAAAGTAACGTTGAAAGCAGGAACGATTGTCCCGCTAAGAGCTACTCAACAAGTTAAGGCAGCAGATGTTGAGGAAGGACAAACCGTTGATTTCGCTGTTATGCAAGACGTTAATGTTGATGGGAAATGTGTTATCCCTCAAGGAACGCTGGTAAAAGGACGAGTATCAGAAGCGCGGAAGAGTACTATCGCTGGAACAAAAGGACGTTTGGTGATTACTATTGATAGAATGAATCTATCAGATGGAGAGCCGATATTCTTCTCAAATACTGCAGTTCGTATAAATGGTCAAAACCGAACGCCGTTAGCAGTTGGCCTTGGTATTTTTGTTTGGCCCTGTATTTTTATCCCTGGAACTAAAGCTGTAATGCCCGCTGGATATGAAGTACAGGCAATTATTGCTGCTAATAAAGATATTGAATTATAAGAGTTATGAAAAAAGTAGTTATAGTTTCGTTGTTGTTTACATTTTGGGGATTATCACAGTCTTTTGCACAATTCTCGCCAATTGTTAAACTAAATACAGAAGTTGCAATAGATGGTTCAAAAAACTTCTGCTTTGGAGGACAATTTATTGCAGGATATCGTATAAATGAGAATTTAATAATAGGAGCAGGTACGGGTATCTCGTATACTGATTTATTATTTTATCCGTCTTTTTCTATCGGACTTCATTACTACAAAGAGTATAAGGAAACAGGTGCTTATGTCCCATTGTTCGCTACAGCAAAGTATAATTTCACTAAAGAAGGTATTTCACCATATGTTTCATTAGATGCTGGTTATAGTTTTCTTGTACCATTTTCTGATTATGCTTCTGATTATGTGAAATTGGGTGTAATGTTTAATCCACATTTTGGCGTAGATTTTCCCATTTCAAAGGGAAGTATAGGCGTGGAATTAGGCTATAAATACCAAACTATGAATAATTCTGAGCTTACAGATAGCAAAATGGACTACAACCAACTTACAATAGGGGTCGCATATAATTTTTAAAATTAGCGTAGATTCGAGGCGGATTGTTTTTAGACATCTTTGTCGGCCCTAGATACAAGGTAATAATATTTTGACGGGAACTTTGCCATTGGCGAGGTTCCCGTCAATGGGTTTTGGACGGTTTATATGCACTTCTCGATGTTAAGAAGTGTGATTTTTCGTTAAATATGTTCTTTTTAAGCAGAAAACTCTTTTCTGCCGAAAGTTTTTCTTATATTTGCGGACAAAATAAGAACCCTTTCGAAGGAAAACAACAAAATAATGGAATTTACTGCCAGCCAGATAGCTCAGTTTCTTGGCGGTAGCGTCGATGGAAATCCCGATGCTCGCATAAGTAGTTTTGCAAAAATAGAGGAATGTGCCCCTGGTGCAATTTCCTTCTTGTCCGACACGCGCTACGAGCCGTATCTATATAAGCTCGAAGGGGGTGTCGTACTTGTAAATGCCGACTTCCAGCCCCAGCAGCCCGTGAAGGCTACGCTTCTGCGCGTTGCCGACGCCCGCGAATGTCTGGGACGCCTGATGCAGATGGCAGGACAAGGCCAGCAGCGCCGCATGGGTGTTCACCCGACGGCTGTCGTTGAACCCACGGCCGAGGTTGCCGCCGATGCCTACGTTGGTCCGCGCGCTTACGTTGCCGCAGGAGCAAAGGTTGGCGCACGCGCACAGTTGTATGCAGGCTGCGTCGTGGAAGAAAATGCCACGATTGGTGCCGACACGACGCTCTACCCGAACGTATCCGTGTACCACGACTGCCACGTCGGCGAGCGTTGCGTGCTCCACAGCGGTTGCGTCATTGGTGCCGACGGTTTCGGCTTTGCACCTACAGCCGACGGATATGAGAAGATACCGCAGACGGGAAACGCTATCATTGAGGACGATGTGGAAATCGGCGCCAACGCATGCGTGGACCGCGCCGTCATGGGCAGCACCATTGTGCATCGCGGCGTGAAGATTGACAATCTCGTACAGATTGCCCACAACTGCGAAGTAGGAAGTCATACCGTCATGTCGGCACAGGTCGGCGTGGCTGGCTCGGCGAAGATTGGCGAGTGGTGCATGTTCGGTGGTCAGGTGGGCATTGCAGGCCACATTACCATTGCCGACCGCACACAGAGCGGCGCGCAGGCTGGCATCGCAGGCACGGTGCGCAAGCCTGGACAGGTCATTATCGGATCTCCTGCCATGGATGCACGTCGCTTCGCCCGCTGTACGGCCGTCTTCAAGAACCTTCCCGAGATGTACGCAGACCTCGGCGAGATAAAGTCAAAGCTCGAAGAAGAATAATCCAGAATGCAAAATACATTAAAACAACCTTTCACGCTCCGCAGCAAGGGACTGCATACGGGACTGGAGCTTACGGCAACATTCTTGCCCGCTCCGGCCAACAGCGGCCTGCGCCTGCAGCGCGTGGATCTTGATGGTCAGCCCATCATCCCCTGCCTTGCAGAGAACGTCGTCGATACTTCTCGCGGCACGGTAGTGGCCATCAGCCCCGAAGTGCGCGTCAGCACGATTGAACATGCCATGGCCGCGCTCTACGCGTCGGGTGTCGACAACTGCCTCGTACAGCTTGATGGTCCCGAGATGCCTATCCTCGACGGCTCTTCACGCTACTTCATGCAGTTCATACAGCAGGTCGGCGTAGAGGCGCAGGACGCGCCGCGCAATTATCTTGAGCTGAGTGCTCCCGTGCGCTACGAGGATCCTCAGAGCGGCTCCGTTTTGGAGATAACACCCGCAGACGACTTCAGCATTGAAGCCACAATAGAGTTCGACTCCAAGTTTATCAGCCAGCAGACAGCCACTCTATCTCGCCTCGACGACTTCGCAGAGGAGATGGCGTGCGCTCGCACTTTCGTGTTTGTCCGCGACATCGCCCCGCTCCTGCAGATGGGACTCATCAAGGGCGGCGACCTCGACAACGCCATAGTAATCTATGAGCGCGAGATGTCGCAAGAGAACTTCGACAAACTTGCCGACGCTCTCGGTGTAGAGCGACGCGACGCCACAAAGCTGGGATACATCAACCGCCGACCTCTCACATGGCCCAACGAACCAGCACGCCATAAGCTCCTCGATATTATCGGCGACATGGCTCTCGTAGGAAAACGCCTGCGTGGCCAGATCAAGGCCGTACGTCCTGGACACACCGCAAACAATAAGTTCGCGCGACTCTTGAGAGAGTTGTAAATCGCGGACGCCGCGGCACACCTCTTTCTCCTTACAAAAGAGAACGACCGCCATTCAGCAAAGCTCTTCAACAAAGAACAACTTAATATGAACAACATCAGCCCACTTGCCTACGTAGATCCCGCTGCACAGATTGGCGACGGAAACGAAATAGGCCCCTTCTGCTATATCGACAAGAACGTCGTCCTCGGCGACAACAATGTCCTCATGCCCAGCGTGACGCTTCTTAGTGGAGCGCGCATAGGTAGCGGAAACAGGTTCTTCCCTGGTGCCGTCATCGCCGCCATTCCTCAAGACCTCAAGTTCAAGGGCGAGGAAACAACAGCAGAGATCGGCGATAACAATAAGATACGCGAGAACGTAACCATCAACCGTGGCACAGCAGCAAAGGGCAAGACCGTTGTTGGCTCCAACAATCTCCTTATGGAAGGCATGCACGTTGCGCACGACTGCGTCATCGGAAATGGATGTATCATCGGCAACAGCACGAAGCTTGCCGGCGAAGTGGTTATTGACGACAACGCCATTCTAAGCGCCAACGTCCTTATCCACCAGTTCTGCCGCGTCGGAGGATACGTCATGATAGGCGGAGGCTCACGCACGAGCCAGGACATCCCGCCCTTCATCATCGCTGCACGCGAGCCCATCGCCTATTGCGGCCTCAACATCGTGGGACTTCGCCGCAGGCAGTTCAGTGCCGACGCGATAAACGCCATTCACGAAGCCTACCGCATTATCTATCAGAGTGGCAAGATGCGCGACGAAGCCATCGCGGAAATCCGCGAAACCGTGCCGATGACAAAGGAAGTGGAGTACATAATAGATTTCGTGGCTTCATCAAAGCGAGGCATACTGCGCTAAGGCTGAGACATCCTACGTTAATACAGAACTATGCTCTACAGAATAAAATTCATATCAGACGAAGTGGAGGGCTTCCTGCGCGAGCTGCAGATAGATGCCGACTCTACGTATCTTGATTTGGCGCAGGCCATATTGAAATCCTGCGACTATCCCGACGATCAGATGACGAGTTTCTACGTCTGCAACGACGAATGGGAACGCGGTCAGCAAATAACGCGCGAGGACATGGGAGGAACAGCCGCCGACGAGGACTGCTTCGTCATGGAGCAGACGCGCTTGGGCGAATTTATCGAGGACGAAGGCCAGAATTTCGAGTTCGTCTTCGATCCCTTCAGCGATCGCGTGTTCTACCTGACCGTCCGCGAGCTCATACCCGGCAAGCATTTGGCATCAGCCGAGGTTCTGCGCAGTGTCGGCGAACCTCCGTGTCAGATTGCTGAGCTCGACTTCAGCATGCCGACTGCTGTTGGCAAGGGCACCACGTCGGACGAGGATGAAGACGACATCTTCGGCGATGGCGCCTCGTTCAACGATGACGAGCTCGACCTCGAAGGATTTGAAATAATGGACGGAAGCGAACTCTATTAGCCTTGAAGACGCTGCTTGTTCTGACGGGGCCTACGGCTGTAGGAAAGACCCGAGTTGCCATAGAGTTGGCTCGCCGCTTCGGTTCGCCCGTCATCAACGCCGATTCGAGGCAAGTATATCGCGACTTGCCCATAGGAACAGCCGCACCTACGCCTGAAGAACAGGCCGAGGTGCGGCATTACTTTGTCGGAACACTTGGACTTGCTGACTATTACAGCGCTGCGCAGTACGAGCAGGACGTGCTCAGGCTGCTCCCCTCCCTGTTTGAGAAGCGGGATGTCGTCGTCCTGAGCGGCGGAAGCATGCTCTACATCGACGCCGTTTGTCGAGGACTCGACGACATACCGACCATTGAGGCTCCTGTGCGCATGATGATGCAGCAACGTTTGGAGACCGAGGGGCTAAGTGCCCTTGTCGAAGAATTGCGCGTTCTTGATCCCGAGTACTTTGCCGAGGTCGATAGACGGAACACGCGCCGCGTGGTGCACGCTCTCGAGGTGATATACCAAACAGGGCGCAAGATGAGTTCATTTCGACGCAGAAATACGCAAGAACGTCCCTTCCGGATAGTGAAAATAGGCCTTAACTGTCCTCGCGCGGAGCTTTTCGAGCGTATAAACGCACGTGTAGGGAAGATGATGGAGGCAGGACTATGGGAAGAATTTATGCGCGTGAAGGATTTTCGTGCCTGCAATGCCCTGAACACAGTGGGCTACAAGGAACTCTTCCACGTTCTCGATGGCGAGTGGGAGCTTCCTTTCGCTCTCGAGCGTATGAGAAAGAATACACGAGTATATGCAAAAAAACAACTCACGTGGTTCCAGCGCGATGCCGAAATGCATTGGCTACATCCTGAGGATGCAGAAGGAATGGAAAAGATACTGAACAAAATACTATGATAGAGAAACATTTTGTGCTCGAGGAGGCAGATCCCGTCGTTTTCTATGGTGTAGGGAACGCCAATCTCCGCATGTTGCGCGCCCTTTGTCCCAAGTTGCGCATCATAGGGCGCGATAACGTCATCAAAGTGATGGGTGACGAAGAGGAAATTGCTGATTTCGAGGATGCCTTTCGCGCTCTCGAAGCCCATTGCGTGCGCTTCAATACGCTCGGCGAGGAGGATATCCTTGGCATCGTGCGCCATCGCAAAACCGCAACGCAGGCTTCCGAGGGCGTCATCGTGTATTCTACCGGTGGAAAGCCCATTTCCGCACGTTCCGAGAACCAGCGAAAACTTGTTGAGTACTATCGCGATAACGACCTGCTCTTTGCCGTTGGCCCTGCGGGGAGCGGAAAGACTTATACAGCCATCGCGCTTGCTGTGCGAGCCCTGAAGAATCGCGAAGTACGTAAGATTATACTGAGCCGTCCAGCTGTTGAGGCAGGCGAAAAGCTCGGCTTTCTCCCTGGCGACATGAAGGATAAGATAGATCCCTATCTCCAGCCCCTCTACGACGCTCTTGAAGAGATGATACCGCCGGCAAAACTTCAGGAATACCTTTCTACGAATGTCATACAGATTGCGCCGCTTGCCTTTATGCGTGGACGCACCCTGAACGACGCTGTCGTCATACTCGACGAGGCGCAAAACACCACCACTGCGCAGATAAAGATGTTCCTTACGCGCATGGGAAAGGACACGAAGATGATTGTCACGGGCGACATGACACAGATAGACTTGCCGGCATCGCAGAAGAGCGGCCTCATCGAGGCGCTTCGCATTCTCCGCGACATTCCCGGCATAGCGTTTGTCGAGATGGACAAGCGCGACATTGTGCGCCACAAACTCGTCACGCGCATCGTGGCAGCCTACGAGCGTGCGGCGCATCCCGAACTGGGGAAGAGTAGGGAGGAAAATGGGGAAGAAACGACAATAGAAACCATCTAAATCCAAAACGATATGCAAGCTCTAACGAAAACCGACTTTCATTTTCCTGCACAGACCGACGTCTATCACGGCAAGGTGCGCGATGTCTATTCGCTCGCTGACGGACGTCTCGTCATGGTAGCGACAGACCGCATCTCCGCCTTCGACGTAATCCTTCCTGAAGGCATCCCCGCAAAGGGACAAGTGCTCAATCAGATTGCCGCGCGCTTTCTCGATGCAACGGCCGACATATGTCCTAATTGGAAGCTCGCATCTCCTGACCCTATGGTTACTGTGGGGCGTCGTTGCGAAGGCTTCCCGCTGGAGATGATTGTGCGCGGCTATCTCTGCGGAAGCGCATGGCGTGCCTATAAGAGTGGCGTGCGCGAGATTTGCGGCGTACCCCTTCCCGAGGGGATGCGTGAAAACGAGCGTTTCCCACAACCAATCATCACACCTACTACGAAGGCGGAGCTCGGACTCCACGACGAGGACATCTCGAAGGCCGAGATTCTGCGCCGCGGCTTGGCAACTCCCGAACAGTACGCCCAACTTGAACGCTATGCTCTGGCTCTCTTCCAACGTGGAACTGAGGTGGCGGCGCGTCGCGGCTTGATTCTCGTTGACACGAAGTACGAGTTCGGTCTTGTCGGCAAGGACATTTATCTAATGGACGAGATACACACGCCGGATTCTTCTCGCTACTTCTATGCCGAAGGCTACGAGGAGCGTTTCGCCGCAGGCCTTCCGCAGCGCCAACTCTCCAAGGAGTTTGTTCGCGAGTGGCTTATGGAAAACGGTTTCCAGGGTAGGGAAGGACAGCAAGTTCCCACGATGACGCCGGAAATCGTGGAGAGTATTTCGCAGAGATACATCGAACTCTACGAGCACCTCACGGGTGAGCGTTTCGAGATGCACGACGACGAGAATCTTGAAGCCCGCATCGCGAAGAATGTTACCGAATACTTGGGATAAGGTGCGCATAAGATGATGCCGATGTCCCATCAGGATTTTGCGGCACGCAGTAGCCGGCTTTTCGTCGGAGCCTGCGTGTTGCTTTACCTGCTTATCTCGGCGGGTTGGATTGCTGTGCCCTTTCCCGCGGAGTACCGTGAGTGGGCTCAGGCTGAGGCTGCGCTGAGGCTTTTTGACGCCGACGGAGCCTACAGCAGCCCTGATGGTAATGGTATCTACGTATATGGTTTCCTCTTTCCCTTGTTGGGAAACCTTCTTCATCGGCTGTTTTCAGCCGATATGTTGCTTTTGCTGCGCACGCTCTCCCTCGGTTTTACGGTGCTGAGCGCTACGCTTGCCGTCGTCGCGGTACGTCGTCGCAGCGCGGCGGGCTTCGATGCGCAGCTTATGTGCTTTGCGATAGTTGTTCTTTGTGGATGGCAGAATGTGCCAGGCGTTGCTGTGCCCGCACCAATGGGCACTGCGCTGATGCTCTGCGCCCTGCTCGCCGCCGAGCGGGAGAGGGTGGGGTGGAGCGCCCTTGCCACGAGCCTCTTGTTCTTTGTAAAGCCCTATTTCGTCGCTCTATGGCTGCCGCTTCAGCTGTGGTTCTTCATGCGAAGCCGCAGGCTGGGCTGGCGATACCTTGTGCTGACGCTTGCCTGCGGGCTTGCCGTGGGCGGCGCGGTGCTTCTTGCGTTCCCGTACTACTATATATATAATATTGTGCACCATCTCGCGGCGGCTTCGTCCGATGTCGTGCACCTTTTGCGGCAACTTGTGCTGACGCTGGTGCTGTTCCTGCCGCTTTTTGTGGGGACGGCGATGGCGGCGCGGCGCATGGGACGGGCGTTCTTCCGCGATGTATATGCGCTTTCGGGGCTTCTGCTTTTCGCCCTATGGCTTCGCCTCGGGATGCACACGGGTGGAAACATGAGCTATGTGCTGCATCTCTGGCTGCCGGTAGTGGGAGTTTTTGTGTTTTCATGGAATGAAAACATACAGGACGGTGCAGTAGAGAAGGACGCGAGGACGCGCAGGAATGATAAACGTATGCATGCGCTTTTTAGCCTCTACCCCGTGCTGGCGATAGGCTTTTTGCTTGGAGTCAGGGGCTACAACCCGCTGCCGCCGATGGGCGAAGAGCGCGTGGAATGGGAGGCTCTGAACCGAGAACTGCGAGAAAGTGCCAACGACTTGCGGACAAAGAACGCAGATGGCGCGATATGCATATCTCCGGCAGCCGCTCCGATGGCGGCGAGGTGCGGGATGCGCGTTGCCGACGGGGGAATGAGGCAGTATGTCGGTACGCTCTACAGCGAAAAGCCTTGGGTTCAGGCGCTTTTACCTCAGACAAAAGCCTTTGCGCAACGCGCCGAAACTTCCGACGCTCGCGTTCTCGACTTGCCTTCCGGCGCATCTCCCTCCGTCGTTGTCGCAGATACGTGGAGCATCGTCGCTCCCGAAGATTTGCGCGGGCTTGGATATAAAGAAAAATGCACCCACAACGTGCGTGTCGGGGTGCATAATGTTGGGGTTTCGGTGTGGATTCGAAACTGAAGTCCTACTTCACGATAATTCTTCCGTTCTGAATATATATTCC
>JAEEGL015702734.1_pt1 | contig 12243 bp, 7 predicted proteins | sample 9134231 | NCBI WGS metagenome assembly JAEEGL01 (sample SAMN16246548, study PRJNA631951) | gut metagenome | biome: gut microbiome; feature: rumen; material: fiber-attached | host: Bos | place: Iran: Karaj | collected 2018-10
AACTTAATTCTTCAATATTATAACATTTTATTTTTAATTCTATTATTTTATTTAAATTAGAAGTTGAAATATCAAGTCTTTTAATCTTTTCAAATACATTTTTTAATAATTTAAGATATTTTATATCAATATTCATTAATAAAGATACTTTAAAAATACTTTTATCATTTGATTTCTTTAATAAATCACGAAAATTATTATCTGAAGTTTGTTCAAATTCTAAATCTTCTAAATTATTTAAATCAAAATTAATTTCTTTTTCTAATAAATTATTATATCCTAATGAATATAAATCTTTCCAAACAGAATTCATATCTTCTTTCATTAAATCTAAATATAAATTAATAAATTCTTTAAAAGATAATAATCCACTTTTATCAATATTATATTTTAAAAATACTTTATTCACTTTTTCTTCATTTTCATTAACATTATTTTTTAAAATTAAACTTAATAATTTAGAATATTTAAGTTTACTCATTTTTTCATTATTTGAATATAATTTAAAAATATCTTTAAAAACTCTTTCTGCTTTTTTTGTTAATTCATTATTTTTTATTAATAATATTCTAAATGAATTTTCTTCATTTAAACATTCAAAATTAACTCTTATTTTTTCTTTAAAATAAGGATTATCTAATATTATATTAAAATTTTCATCCGATAGTTTTAATTCAAAATTTTCATTTTGTGATAAACAATTTGATACTAATTCTTTTATTTCTTCTTCATTTTTAATTATTGAATTGAAATCATTTTTAAATTTTTGATAATAATCATTAATATAATAAAAATTATAATTTTCAATTTTTCTTTTGAAAAAAAATATTTTATATTCTTTATTCGATAAATTCAAATTCTTATTTAAAAAAGAATTACCTTTTATTATTTTAAACATTTTATTTTCTTTAATAAATGAAAATAAGTGTGGAATTAAATACTTTGAATGAATTTTTGATAGTAACATTTTTTTATAAAGAAATTAAAATTTAACTATTTTCCTTTTTTTTGAATATTGTAATAATTCTTTTATTAATCTTTTTATTATATTAAAAAAATATAAAGAAGTAAAAAAAAATTATTATAAAATCATGTATATTCAATTATAAAATTATATATTTTTACAAATAAATTATTTAAATATATTAGTTATAAAAAATTATTGATTTAGAGTCAGATAATTAATTATAAGATAATTTTATTTATTTATATTTTTTCAACGAACCCATATTTTTTTAATTATTTAACAATTGAAAATAATGATAATCTTTATATTTAATTTAATTATAATTTTTATCAAAAAAATATAAAAGAAATTCATTTTTTGAAAATAAATATTTGAACTTATTATTAATAATTGAAGAAGTTGTATTTGAATCTGATTATAAATTTAGTCTTCTTTTTCTTTTTATAAATCCTTTTATTTGATATAATATTTCATTTTAACATTAGAATTATTATAAACACTTAAAGTTACACTATTATCTTCAGTTAAATTATTATTTAATGTATTAACATAATTTTGAATCTTTTAAAAAAGTTAATTTTAATCTTCTAATTACAGATATTCAATTACTTCCAGTTGATATTTATTTATATTTGTTTTGGAGAATGAAACATTTTTTTTAATATATTTTATTTAATTTGTCGAATCAATTTTCAGTTTTTGAATAAACTTTATTTTCTTTTATATCTCTTTATTATATTACATTTGAATTTTGATATGAATGTAATTCTAAAAATTTTTTTAACTGAAGTAATTTTATATTATCAAATTATATTATTTTTTTCTGTAATTTGAGTTTTCCATATCTCTCTCAGGATATTCTCTCTTTATTTCTTCATAATCATTTAATATTTGGTTTTGTAAATAATCATCTTTATTTTCTTTATATTTATTGTTTCATAAATTCCGAGTTTTATTTGATAAATCATTTTTTATTTAATAATTTTTTTATTTAAATAATATTTCCTAAATTATTTTTATCTTTCATATAAATATGATTTTCATAAAAATACCTAATTTATAATATTAATCTTTTCTTCCTTGTTTTAGAACTTCAATAGCTTTAAATTAATTATTTCTCTGAATAAGATAGAAGAACCTTAAAAAAGAAATAGAATTTTCAAACTCATCATTTTTAATTAATTAAATTATCTTGGAAAAAAAGATAAATATTTTTCTTCAGGAAATTATATTATATAAATATCTTTTCAATTATATTATATTACATTAACATCATTAATTACTTAATCATCAATTTCAAAGAAATTATCTTTATTTTATTTCTATTATTGCAAAATCAATTTTTTAATTTATGCTTTTTAATTATTTCTATATTCGTAATATTGCATTTTTAAAAGAAGAAGAATCTCAAAATTGATTATTAATGATTAAAAATTTTTATTGTTACATTACTCCTATTTTTCCATTATATCAGTTTTCCTCATTGTTAATTATTTATTCTTTAATTTTTAAACAAATTGCATTTCCATGAGCAATTACTATATTTTTATTTATATATTCTAATTCTTTTTCCTTTTGATTTAAAAGACATTTTTTATAATTAATATTTCTTATATAAAGAAGAATTTCAAATTGTTTTTTCAAATTACATTGTAATGCAAAAAATTAATCGCCTATTTTCCCTACAAGAATAATCAATTATTTTTATATTCTCCCCAAATTTGACAATATAATTGATAATAAAATATATAAATACTTAATAGAAATCATATTCAGAAGAAAATTTAATTTAATTGGTTGAATTTTTTAATGGTAAAACAATAAATAAAAAAATAATAATGGGTCATTTATTATTTAATATAATTAAAAGGAAGAATGATATATAAGTGAACGATTAATTTAGATTATAAGAGATTATTTGATTCAACATTAGTATTGGAAATATATGAATTAAATAATGGGAAAATTATTTTATAATATTATTTATGAAGGATATTTTAACTATGATTTAAATTTACTATTTGAAAAAGAGAAAAACGAATTTTGGCGAATTTTTACTAATTTCTGAATCTGGCAATTTGAGGCAAAATGGGGTAATATATTTTAAAAATCTTATTTTTAATGAACGAAATAAATTAAATCAATAGTTTTTCATAAAATATATTTATTTTGAATTCCTGATAAAATTGAGAAAAAAAATTTAAATTAACTCTAAATGTAGAATAAAAAAATGATATACAAAATGAAAACAAAGAATATTTATATATAAAAAATCTAAAAAATAAAAGAAGAAAAAAAATATCAAAGAAGAAGAAGAATTAGACAAGAATTTGAGTTATCTGTGAGAAGTTGATACTGAAGAAACAGAGAGAACAAGTTCTCCAAGAAATGAAAAATCAAATAAAGTATTGCTAGAAAATATAATAGAAAATACATTCCAACAGTATTGATGAAAAAAAAAGAATATCAAGAAACATTAACATTAACAAATATTAATTTTTGGAATTTTATTTTTTTCCAATAAAAAGGAGATTGCTCATTCAAAAGAAGTAGCAATGAAAAAAATGATGTCAGATTAGATTTATATTCATAAGATTTATATTAATTTTAAACATTATAAAAAATATTTTTTTTAAAAGACGGTTGATATATATATTCTTTATTTAACAAAAAAAACTTTAGAAAAGCAGAATTACTATATTAAACAATAAATTAGGATACATGAATTGTGTTAAACTAAAAAATGGGTTTTTAAGTATTTTAAAATAAGGAAATCAAGCATAGCGAAATATACTTTAAAATTCAATTATTTTTTAAATGAAAATTAAAAAAATATTTCATTTTTTTATATAATAAAAACAAATATAAAATATATTATTGAAATAAAGTATAGAATATTGTTTTGTTATATGAAATAAAAATAAATGTTTCTAAATATTAAAATAATATTATTTAATTTATGCCGAATAAATAATCCAATAATCTCCAAATTTTTCAGTTCCATTAACATTAATAGGTTGAATATCTCCTTCTTTATAATTATAATCTGAATTTAATTTATATTCTTTTCCATCTAAAAGCATTGTTATTCCAATAACATCTCCATTTCTAATATTTTCATTTCCAAATCTACTAATATATTTTTCAAATTTAAAAGTAAAATCTCTATGAAGAGAACTTACTTTATAATAAGTATTAATATTAACATTTGTAACTTCTTTAACACTATTATTAGAACTTTTTTGTTTTGTATTATTATCATTATTATCATCTTCTTCCAATAAATTTTCAATTAAATTTAAGTTATCTTTATTAGTTTCTTTTTCATTTCCACTATCAATATTTTTATTTTTATTATCATTCATAGTTTCAATAGTGAAAGCAAATACATTTTTACTACAGTAAACTTTTTGTGTTTTTTTATCTAAAGTCATATATTTATTAGTATTCATATTAACAAAACTGACATTCATTCCAGTTTTAATTTCTTCAACATCATTTTGTTTTTTTAATCTATTGGAAAAATTTCTTTCAATAAGCCAATCAACCATATCTTCACTAGGATAATCAGCAAGAACAAATCCCATTCTTCCACTGTATTTAAAAACAAGCCAATTAGTTTGTTTAGCAACTCCTTTAGGAACTCTCATAGCATGGCAATTAGAACCAGATAAATAATTTAAATATATTAATCCATCAAAAACATTTTGTGTTCTATTAAAATGTCTTTTAATAAATCTTTTCTTCATTGTCATTCCATAACAACAACAAGGAACTTCCCATTCATTTTGAATTAAGAAATTTTTAATTCTAAAAGATCTTTCTAATATAGGAAAATAAACAATTTTTCCTCTAAATTCACTAACAGGCATATCTCTATCAGGATAAGTAATAATTAATTGTAAATAAGGGGCAATATATTCATTAACTAAAGTTTCCATATTTTTAGTACAATCTTCATCATCTTCTTCTTGCTTTAAAGACATGAAAATAGTTTCTGTAGGATGAGCAGTAATGAAATTTTTGAAAATAACCATAATTTCATCACATTCCATTTTCATATCAATACATCCATGATAAACTCTTAATTTATCTTTTATTGAATGGAGTCTCAAATCAAAGAAACGAATTCCTGCTTGAAGTTGATCTGCTAATGACCATGATTGACATTTTGCTAGTTGGATTGAGTGGAGCGCTCCACTATCGTGAGTACCTGGAATTGTCAATGAAGACAACATAGCATCGTCTGGTAAACGTGACATCCAATCTGGGTTTGTTCGACATGGATGAGCTTTTGTACAATATTGTTTTGCACATGTTCCTCCCATTTTTTTTCTTTTTTTTTAAAACTTTCTTTTTTTAAAGGTTTTTATTTTGTAACCGCTATTTTTATTTATTTTTTTTCAAAGAATTTTTTATTCGGTATTTTTTATGGTTTATTTGTTGAGTTTTTAAAATTGGGATTTTATTATTTTATTTTTATTTTTAATTTTAGTTTTAATTTTATTTTGTTTTCTATATTTAAATATGAATAGGATTAACTAAATGAGAAGAAAAAATAAAGTAATAGAAAGGAAAATTTTATTGAAAAAGAAAAAAGATGGGATACTATTTTTATTTAGATAAAATGAAGGAGTGGAGACAAATCATTAAATTTAATTCATCAAAAATTACAATAGAATTTATAATCCAATTTAAATTATTTAAGAGGACAAATTAATTCCAAGATATTCAAATATAAAATTTAATTCTTCAAGAAATAGAACTCAACATAACTTTATATAATAATAATCATATATAATATTAATACTAATGATAATTATGATGATGATTTATTTAACTCCTAAATGTAATAATAATGAAGGATTTTCTTTATAATATTACTAATTCTTTAAATAATTATGAAGGAAAATATGACAAGAGATTTTTTATTTTAACATATAATAGTTATTATCAAAGTATTTAGGAAAATAAAAAATAAAATAAAGTATTTTGGAAAATATAACTAAATATTTTACTCCTAAAATTATTCTTTGTTCAGATAAAAATAATAAATTATTAATTAAAGGAATTTGAATTATTGTTTTATTTTTGAAATAATAATATGAAAACATATATTATTCACTTAAGTTCTAATGAAGAAAATGAAAGAAATAATATTTCATCTTATTTATTTCTTTTGTTAAACAAAAATTAATTGTGATGAAATGAAGAATTTATATTCACTCAAAAATCAAAAAAATCTATTTTCAATTTTAATATAGAATGTATTTATGAAATTAAATCTTTTAATGAAGAAATTAAATTTTTCTGAGATAATTATGAAATTAAAGAAAAATGTATATTTTATTTATAAATGATGTAAAGTATATTATTTCGAAAAAAGGTAAATATAAAACTTAAAATAATATTACCAAACCTTTAAAAAATATGAGTTATATGTTCTCTAATTGCTCTTCTTTAACTTCTTTAAATTTATCTTATTTTAATACTAATAATGTTAATGATATGAGTTATATGTTATCTTGGTGTTCTTCTTTAAGTTCTTTAAATTTAACTAATTTTAATCTTCATCTAGGTATTAATATAAAAAAATTTTCTCTGATTTGAAAAATAGTAATATTCAAACAAATAATAAGAGAATCTTAGATTCGCTCAAAAAAGATTAATATATGATTTGAATCAAACAATAAAATCCTCAAAACTTCAACAAATAAAATAGAAATTGCAGAAAAAATTAATGCATTAAATTACCAAATATATAATTAATATACTTATTAAATTAATAAAAAATATAGATAATTTATTTATAAGATTTTAATATAATACAAATATTATTTCTTTATCCTTCAAAACAATATAGAAATAAAAGATAAAAATTAAAATACAAAACAAATATATAAAAAAGTAATAACAATCCCAATAATTCAAAATAAAATTATATATAATATTTTTACTTCATGGATTTTTATTTTTCATTTTTATTTCATTTAAAAAATTATAATTAACTTAGAATTAAAAATAGAAAGCAATTACTTTGAATTTTAATTTATTTATTAATAATTTGAACTAATTAATATGGTTTTAATAGCTCTCTCAGTTTTTATAATATCCATATAATTTTGATCAACATTAGGATCAACTAAATTTAAATTTTCATTTTTATTTTTTAATCTATAACTTCTCGCAGATAAAATGTCTCTTCCACTATTATAATTATTGTTATTATCATTTTCTTTTAGAATAGGTTTTTTATCTTCAATAATATTATTTATTATTTCTAAATTAAAATTAGGATTATAATCATCAGTTAAAAACAAAGAGGATTTATATTCATTTTTAATATTATTATTATTTATATTACTTAAACTGTTCCTAACATTTCTCACATGAATTTTATTATTATTTAAAATGTTTTTACTAATTGAACTAAAAAACTTTTCGGTTGTATCTCCACCTTTTTGTTTAATTTCTTTACGAAAAATATTATAATTTTTTTCTAGTCTTTTAACTTCATCTTTATATTCTTCTCTTAATTGTTCAATCATTTTATTCTTATTTGGAATTGTAAATGAAGGAGGAACTCTTTGATATTTATTTTTCATATTTTCTTTATTTATAGCAACATTCTTCATTGAAACTGATAAATTTAAATTTTTCTTTTTATAAAAATTAACTTCTTCATATATAGGTGCTCTTAAATTTATACTGAAATTTAATGGTACATTATATTCAAATTTTTCTAAACTTGGATATCTATACTTAAGTTTATTAAAATATTCTTTTCTTGGATAACTTGGTAATTTATTATATTTTTCATTATATGGATTTAAATTTCTTAGTTCAAAAGGATTAATATGTTGTTCTCTTCTAGTTTGCATTCTATAATATTTTGTGAAATGACTCATTAAATTTTACAAATAAGTTTAATAAAAAAATATTAATAAAAGTTAAAATTAATTTTTTATTAAAATACTAACAAATTTATTGAATAAAAAATTTAACTCCACATTCTAATTAATCCATCTATTCCTCCTGAAAAAATCCAAGGTTGTTTAGGATGAAAACAAGCACAATTAAAATTAGTTTTATTAGTATGAGAAGGATTAAGTTCTCTTAATGGAACAATAAGAGGATCAGTTAATTCATCTTCAGTAACTTTTCCATGATAAACTAAAATTTTACCATTTTTTGAACATGAAAAAAATAAAGGTAATTTATTATGAAATTCAATAGATTTGATTTTGTCATGACCAAAATCCATTAATTTATAAGGTTTATTACTTAATTCTAATTGAAACCAAGCAACTTTTCCACTTTTATCACCTGCAATTAAATCACTTCCACTTTTATCAATTGAAATTTTACTTATTGTTTTTAAATTACTTATAAATTTTCTTACTAATTCTTGTTTTTGTAAATTATATATAAATAAATTTGAATTAGTTCCAACAATAAAATAAGGTTTATTTGGATGAAATGACATTGCATTTACATTTCCTTTTATATGTGATATTGGTAATTGATGTGTCATTTTTGTTATTGAATGAATAAAAATTTGTGGTTTACCTGAAGAATTTTTTGATAATGTTGCAAAATAATCTCCTTTATTGTGCCATGTTATATTATGAACACTTCCTTGTTTAAATTTTAAATAAAATAATATTCCACTTTTCTCCTTTTTTGAATTTACTTTTGGAATTTTCCAAATAAAGCAATCATTCTTTGTTTCATTCTTTTCTTCTTCTTCATTGTTTATTTTTTTCATATTATTGTTTTCTATTATTAAAGGTTTAATTTTTTCGTTTACAATTTTTAAAATATCATTTCTATATTTCTTTTCTAAATATTTAGGTAAAATGAAAAAAACATGAGTAATGCTACAAATAACAATTAAATGCATGAAATTATTAACAGTGATTTTTTTAATTTTTTCTTTTAAATCAATTCTACAAATGATTTTTGCAGTGATAATATCATAAAAATGAATAAAATTCCCATTATCAGCAGAAATTAAAACATTTCCAAAATCATCAACACATATAGCTTTAATAGAAGATTCATGTCCTTTATAAATAATAGTTTCTTTAGTTGGAAAAGGTTTTAATTGATCAGGATTAGGTAAATCAGGTAATAAATCATTTTCTTTAATATCTAATTTTTTTCTTATAGTTCTAGAACTCATAAATAAATCACAACATCTTTCTAATTCTTCATCTAATAATTTATCATATCTAGGAATTCTTCTTAAAATACCTTCTCTTTTTTCAGTATTATTATTATTTGGAGGATTATATGATTCTTCATTATCAGGTAATTCTCTTTTTGGAGCTTGGAAACCAAAACCAGGTCTATAATTTAAATAAGAATTTTCATTTTCAAATTCCCAAATATCATATTTCTTTTCTTCTTCTTTTGGAGGAGGTTCAAGTGGCATAAAACCATTTTTATACATATATATTAATCTATTTATTATCTTTCTTTCATTTTTTGATAATCCAAAACTTTTTTTTCCTCTTCTATGGTTACTTAATGGATGAATTTGATATGGGATATCTTCTTCAAAATATTCTTCTTCTGCTACTTTTTTATTTGCAAATTTTCCTTTCCTTATTCTATCTATTAAAGCTAAATCATTATCACTTAAAAAAAGAGTTTTATTATTTTTCGAATCATAAATTTTTCTCCACCAATCTTTATCATTTGCCTTGTTTATAAATTTTTCTATTTCATCTTCTTTTACTAATTTTTCTACTTTTTTAGCATTTATATCATATCCAATATGATTATATGAATCATACCATTCTTCTGGAACATCTCCTGTTCTTACTAATAATTCTTCATCACTTGAATCAAATGATGAATCTGAATTATTATGTTCTATTTTATTTTTTTTACTTAATAATTTTTCATCCTTTGATTTTTCTCTCTTTTTATTTTCTTTCTTTTTCTCATTTTTATTCTTATTTTTTTTAATATCTAAAACTAATTTCCCTTTATTTTTTTGATTCAAATTCATATTTTTATTTTTTTTGTCTTTAGATTTTCCCATTTTAGAACTCATTAGATAATGAATGAAAATAAATAATAAAACATTAAAAAAAATAAAAAAAAAAACAAATAAAATTAAATCAAAAAAAAAATGTTTCTGAACTTAAATAACAGTAATATGTTAGAATTACTATCTCGTCCAGGGATGGGTTCAGTCCGCGACCACAGTCACTGTCTGCACACAATGATGACAAACCAAGGAGGAGCAAATTCAACAGATGTAAACGGTCCAAAAGACTCAATTCTTCCAATAAAATCAGTAGATATTAATGGTGAAAGTATAAAAGAAGAAAATAAGAATGAAAAAGTAATTGACAAAACCACAGAAGCGAATTTAACACCATATCAAAAATTTATTTTAAACAGAAGTCAAATATATAAAGAAATAGATGAAGAATTAAATCCAAGTGTATTAAATAATTTACAAGGCCCACCAACAGATAAACAAATAGTATGTTGGAATTGTTTAACAGTCTTAACAGTAAAATCAGATTGGGGAATAGTACAATGTCCTCATTGTGATAAATTTAATAGAATTCCAAGTGATGATCAAAATGAAAATGAGAAAGCAATGTTAAATCCAGATAAAAGAAATTTTGATATAGTAGCACCATATGTTTATGCAGTAATGACTTGCCCTTATTGTCAAACTGAAAATAAAGTTAGAAAAGAAGCTGAACATATTTGTTGTTATAATTGTTATAATTCTTTTTCTATTGAAAATCCTACTATTAAAACAGTTTCAGATAAAAAACCTGTCGCTATTCCTGGAAAAGTTCAAAGATATTCTGATCTTTTTTTTCCTGATCCTATGTATTATCCTGGTAAATTTCCTGTTGAACAACCTTTAATTGGTAATATGATGTTTACTAGAGATATGAATGATTTAAGAGAATTAAATAAAATTAATGTTATTGACCAAGTGGTTCATGAAGTTAATAAAAAACCTGTTAAAAAAACTAAAAATGTTGTTTTATTAAAAACTGAAGATCCTCTTAAAAAATTAATTAAAGATGTTGATGAAATTAATGGAAAAAGAAATCTTAATTTTGCAGGAAAAACTGGAAGTGATGTTATGGTTAAAATTTATGATGGAATTTTAAATCCAAATGATTTTACTTTTATGAATGGACAATTTGATTCTAACATTAAAAATAAAAGAGGTATTTCTGCTACTTTTGCAAAAGGAATTTTGAATAATAATAATTATAATTCAAATAATGGAATTAATAATAATATTGATAATAATAATATTTACAATGGAGGAATTTATAATTCAAGTAGTTCTCAAAGATATAATACACCTGATATTATTGGAAGAGGAAATATTGGCTCTAATTCATATAATTTATTTAATGGAAAAAATAATTTTGTCAATAAAATGATGTTTTCAAATTGGAATAATACATATAAATTATAAATAATTTTTATATTTTTATTTATAAATTTTTTTTATTATTTTTTTAATGATTTTATTCTTCCTTCATCAATTAATTTATCAAAAATTTATTCTTTATTATTTAAAATTTTTTTTGAAGTTAATGAGGTAATTTATTCTTTATGAATTTTTTTACTACTTTTTTATTCTTTTCAATTGGAAGATAAATTGATTTAAAATCTTTTTCTTCATCAATTACATTAATAATTCTATATAAGATTTTGTATTTTCATCACATTTAGTAACAATATTTAACATAAATTGAATATATTCTTTTTGAAATTCAACATTAATTTTTTGAGTCAATTTAAATATTATTATATTTTTTTGATTTTGATTAAAAGTCCCTCTTGATATCATATCCTTTATAATATTTATTGCTTTAAAAATAGAGTTATTGTTTCATTTAAGAAATTTAAATAACTTTCTAAAATTTCTAATTCAACTTTTTTAATAAAAATATAATCTTCAAATCTCATTCTTCCAAGAATATTAATATATTTAAAGAAGTCATAAGCTTTTTTTGAAACTATTTTACATTTTAATTTATGTAAATTTAGAGAATATCAATTAAAATTAAATAATAGTGATTTTAGGACTTTGATATATTAAATAATCAAAATGAATTTTTTTAAAAGCATTTTTGTATCTTCCAAATCAATTAAATTCAATAAAGTATTTTCATTTAAATTTAAATATTTTTGATTTTATTTTTAAAAAGAAAAAGAAAGAAAAATATCTTTTCAAATTTAATTTAAAAGATAAAGAAAAATTAAAAGAGTATTAT
>JAEEGL016624321.1_pt1 | contig 12243 bp, 9 predicted proteins | sample 9134231 | NCBI WGS metagenome assembly JAEEGL01 (sample SAMN16246548, study PRJNA631951) | gut metagenome | biome: gut microbiome; feature: rumen; material: fiber-attached | host: Bos | place: Iran: Karaj | collected 2018-10
GGCACAACCATCCTTGACATAGCAAGGGCGAACGACATATACATTCCGACGCTCTGTCATCTTGAAGGAGTAAATGATCTCGGAAGTTGCAGACTGTGCGTGGTCGAGGTTGAAGGATACGAACGATTCCTTCCGGCATGCCGCTCCATGGCAAAGGACGGAATGGTGATCACGACTGATTCCGAGAAGCTCAATGAGTACAGGAAGGAGATGTTAAAGCTCATCCTGTCTATGCATAACCTCGACTGCATGAGCTGTCCCGCGAACGGGGCATGCGAACTGCAGATGATGTGCAACCGCTTCGGCATAGAGCATGCAGATAATGTGCGCTCAAGGAAGGCAATAGAGAGGGCACTTCCGAAGCTTTCGGACAATCCGTACATAACATACGATCCGAGCAAGTGTATCCATTGCATGCGCTGTATCAGTGTGTGCCATGACATAGCATGCAACGGAGCTCTCAATAACAGCCGTGCGGGTACATTCCACATTGTCAATGCCCCGTTTGGTGCTGACTACAAGGAGAGAGGATGCGAGACGTGCGGTAACTGCGCGAGCGTATGTCCTACAGGAGCACTGACATTAAAGCGTGAGGCGAAGTACCGCGACTGGGAAGTAACGAAGGTCTTAACAACATGTCCGCACTGCGCGACCGGATGTCAGTATTATCTTGTTGTAAGGGATAACGAGATAGTGAACGTCGAGTCCGCGAACGGTCCTTCAAACCACAAGAGACTGTGTGTTAAGGGAAGAAGCGGAAGCTTTGATTTTGTCCATTCGAAGGACCGCTTAACGACACCTCTTATCAAGGATAAGAAAACCGGCAAGTTCAAGGAAGCCACATGGGAAGAGGCAATAAGCTATACCGCAAAGCGCCTCATGGAGATAAAGGACAAGTACGGTAAGGAGTCGCTTGCAGGCTTTGCGTGCTCGAGGTCCGCGAACGAGGACGTCTACATGGTCCAGAAGATGGTCAGGACGTGCTTCGGTAACAACAATACCGATAACTGTGCGAGAGTTTGCCATTCGGCGACTGTCGCGGGACTTGCCAAGACGCTCGGATCGGGTGCGATGACGAACCCGATACACGACATCACGCATGACGTCGACTGCATCATGCTGATCGGATCGAACCCCGAGGAAGCGCATCCCGTTGTCGGAATGCAGATCAGAAGAGCCGTAAAGAACGGTGCAAGACTGATCGTTGTTGACCCGAGAGATATCAGGATATCAAAGCATGCCGACATCCACTTAAAGATCAGGCCCGGAACGAACGTTGCGTTCGCGAACGGCATGATGCATGTAATGATCAAGGAAGACCTGATCGATCATGACTACATCGAGAAGTATGCGGAAGGCTTTGATGAGTTAAGATCACTCGTTGAAGAATATACTCCCGAGAAGGTGGGAGAGATATGCCACATCGATCCCGACAGGCTCATAGAAGCGGCAAGAATGTACGCGGGCGCGAAGAAGGCTCCGATCATCTACTGTCTCGGAGTCACCGAGCATTCGACCGGTACCGAGGGCGTTATGTGTATGTCAAACATGGCAGTGCTATGCGGCAAGATCGGAAAGAGCGGCTGCGGCGTCAATCCTCTGCGCGGACAGAACAACGTGCAGGGTGCTTGTGACATGGGTGCTCTGCCGACAGACTTCCCGGGATACCAGAAGGTCGACAACGAGGAAGTAAGAAAGAAGTTCGAGAAGGCATGGGGCATTGAGCTTAATCCCAATCCGGGACTCAAAGCTACGGATGTGTTCCCTGCAGCGATCGAAGGAAAGATAAAGGGACTGTATATATGCGGTGAGGATCCCGTCGTATCGGATCCCGACACACATCATGTCATTAAGGCACTTGAAAGTCTTGACTTCTTCGTGATCCAGGAACTGTTCATGACAAAGACCGCCGAGTACGCTGATGTCATCCTTCCGGGTGTGAGCTACGCCGAGAAGGAAGGAACGTTCACGAACACCGAAAGACGCGTACAGAGGATCAGGAAGGCCGTCACACTTAAGGGTGATATGAGGCTTGATACGGATATTATCATCGATCTTATGAACGCGATGGGATATAAACAGCCTCACCTTACGAGTGCGCAGATAATGGATGAGATAGCATCGGTAACTCCGTCGTTCGGAGGTATCAGCCATGCAAGACTGGATGCGGGCGAGAGCCTTCAGTGGCCTTGCCTTAACAAGGATCATCCGGGCACACCTATCATGCATGCGAACGGCCCCTCAAGGGGTAAGGCGCTTCTGTATCCGGCTGCATACAAGCCGTCGCAGGAGCTTCCCGATGACGATTATCCGCTGATCCTGATGACCGGCCGTATACTGTATCAGTACAATGCGGCTGCTATGACCGCAAGGGCTCCGGGACTTATGGATATCGCGGGCGAGGGGTTTATCGAGATGAACTTTGCCGATGCGGATAAGCTCGGCATCGCAAACAATGAAACAGTCAAGATCGTAAGCAGGCGTGGTGAGATCACCGCTAAGGCAAGAGTCGGGAAGAAGGTTTCCGAAGGAGAGACATGGATGCCGTTCCACTTCCCGGATTCACCTGTAAACGTGCTCACCAACGCAGCGCTTGATGATTTTGCAAGGATACCCGAATACAAGGTATGTGCGGTCAGGGTTGAGAAGATCATTTGATCTTTGCACGTACCACGTTCTTTACATTACGCTTTGAATCGGAGTCGCCGAACACGATAAGCCTGAATGAGCCTTCGTCATCGATGAGCCATGCTTTATCGTGATCGGCAAGCTCTGATCTTGTGATGTCGGCATGGTACTCGTCATCAGAGTATAAGGTTATCTCTGAGTAGTCCGACATGCCGGCAAGAGGCGGGATGTCGGCAACGGCAAAGCCCTTGGCATTGATCTTTTTTGTTTCACCCTTCTTGTTCACGGTCTCGCCTTCCACATCTGAAAGAGGCAGATCGCTCATGCTGAGTGTGACTTCTCCCGAGGGTGTACCGACGAGCAGACTTCCTTTGTTAACTGTTTTTCGGGTGCACAGATAGGTAGTCGATATGACGGCTGTAAGTGCGAGAAGTATCAGGATCGTGATGATGATGCGTTTTTTCATATCGTTTTTTCCTCCGCTTTAATGGAATTGTTAATTACAGGGACGAGCCGCGAAACAAGTGTATATGCCATAAGGGAACAGATGGCTCCGCTTGTTGCCGATACGGATGCATAGACAAGAAGAGCTATCCCGCTAAGGCGGAATACGATGATATTCGCCACGAGGCATGCGCATACCGATGATGCTATCGAGGCTGTTACTGTTCCTGATGTTGGGGTTGTGTCGTTCCTGTACGAAATGAAAAGGATGACATCGATGACGATCCCGGGAAGGATGTAACCTATCGGAGCCAAAGCTCCCATGCTTCCGGTCATGCCGAAAGAGAAGGCCAGGATGCTCTGCACGATGCCCATAAGGGTCGCGCATCCGAAGCGTCTTATGACGGCGGCAGCCACAACAAGGAACATCAGTGAAAATGATGTGGCTATCCCTCCGGGAATATGAAGTAATTCCGTGACAATATTTGCCGCGGGACCGATGAGTTTTTTGGCAATCAAACCGCAATCGCAGCAAAGGGCTGCGAAGATCAACTGCCTAAGACTGAGTCTTTTCAATGTGTACTCCTTTTCAAAAAGGGAAGGCACAGCCGTTTCCGGATATACCCCGGCAGGTAAGATTATTCCTGCGGCCCAAGGACCATGGCATAAGCTTTAGGTCGGAGGGCTCGGAGCCTTGTGATAGGATTATAGCACATATGGTTGATAAAACAAGCAAAGACATCAAGATAGCGGCAGCGGTGCTTACGGGAGGTAAGTCCTCGAGGATGGGCCGTCCCAAGGAGAGCGTTGTGATCCCCGGTGACGGCAGGACGTTCATTACGAGGATATGTGACGAGGTCGATATGGTATATCCCGAAACAGTTTCGGGAAGGTATCTTTCGGTAAGAAGCGGGCAGGAGATCGACCGTCCGGGATATATAATCGTTCCCGACATATTTGACGGTATCGGGCCTCTCGGCGGTGTCGCATCGCTCCTTTCAAGAGCAAAAGCTGACGGGTATGATGCTGTCCTTGCACTCGCAGTTGACCTCATAACATACGATCACGACGAGATCGTAAGGATATGCGATCACTATGACGGAGAGGATGTATTGTTTACAAGAACAGAGGGAGTAGGACTGCAGCCTCTCGCAAGCATATATAATGTGTCGACTTTTTCTTCGATAACGGATATGATAGAAGAGGGTAACTTCCGTATAAGGGATATAGCGGGAAGGTGCAAAAGGGTCGGATATTATGACAGTGACAGCCCGGGGTGGTACGAAGATCAAAATCATGATTTTCAGTAAATTACCCGTGGCGGACCGATCATGAAAGGATGTATACTTAGCCTATGAAGAAGAACATAGTTGAAGATGCGATCATATATGCGACAGAGCTCCACCGTGGCAAGCTCAGGAAGGCAAAGAACATGCCTTATATCCTGCATCCTCTCGAGGTGGCACAGATAATCTCGACGATGACGGACGATCAGGAGGTCATTGCAGCGGGCGTTCTCCATGATGTAGTGGAGGATACTGACGGTACCCTTGATGAGATAACGGAGAAGTTCGGTGAAAGGGTGGCCGCACTTGTCGATTCCGAGACCGAGAACAAATATCCCGGGGAGGACAAGTCCGAGTCATGGAAAAAGCGTAAGGATGAATCGCTCAGGGATCTGAAGAGTTCAGGGGATATAGGTGTTAAGATGCTCTGGCTTGCCGACAAGCTCTCCAACATCCGTTCTGTCGCGGGCAGATACAGCGAGAGCGGTGATGAAGTGTGGCAGGTATTTCACCAGAAGGATCCGATGATGCACCGCTGGTATTACATGACCGTTGCACAGTATATCGAGTACGATCTGAACAGGACCGGCGCATACAAGGAGTTCATCAAGCACATCAACTTCATCTGGCCCGGGACCTTTGATTCGGATAAGACGAGGTACAGGAAGTACAAGGAGATGTCGGTCGAAGGGTGTCCTATCGTAGGGCACGGCGCAAAGGGCGACGTTTACAGGATCGACGATGAGCTTGTCATAAAGGTATACAACGAGAACAATACATATGCTGACGTTGAACGTGAGATAGATCTGTGCAAGAAGGCGTTCGTGATGGGAATGCCGACCGTGATCTCGTTCGGTATCGTAGCAGTAGGCAAGCGTTACGGCGCGATGTTCGAGCTCGTCAATTCTCCGTCGGTATCAAGATATATCGCCACCGATCCGTCGCGCGTGGATTACTATGCAAAGATGATGGCTAACGTGGCACACTCCATTCACGACATAGATGCGGATGAGGGTGTATTCCCCGATGCGAACGATACATTAAGGTCATGGGTCAATGAGGGAATAGCATACATTGACGAAGAACTGGCAGGCAGGATACTCCGACTCATAGATGCACTTCCGCCTAATCTGCATCTCGTTCACGGCGATTTTCATACCGGAAATGTACTCATGCAGGAGTCTGAGCCGATGATAGTGGATCTTGACCGTCTGTGCACCGGCCATCCGATACTTGATCTTTCAACACTGTACATGGGTTACGTGGCAAACGGTGAAGAAGATCCGGAAGAAACAAGGAAGTTCATGGGATTTTCGAAGGAGACGGCAAGGCAGTTCTATGATTCCTTCATGAAGGAGTATTTCAAGGATAAAGACGATGCCTATATAGAGCGGATCAATAACGAAGCTGCACTCATGTGTTACGCAAGAGGCATACGCAAGATCCGGAAGAAGAACTATATTTCGGATGAGGGCAAGGACAGGCAGGACCGCTTCATGAGAAAGATCCGCAAGCTGATAGATAAGGTTGATACTCTGACATGTTAAGGAATGCAATGACGGAAAACGGGATGGTAAAGGGCTTGCCTGCGGATGATCCGCGGGTAACGGTCTTTCGCGGCATTCCGTTTGCTGCACCCCCTGTCGGGGCTGATCGTTGGCGAGCTCCGCAGCCGGCGAAAAGCTGGGAAGGCGTGCGCGAGTGTTATGAGTTCGCGCCGATATCGATGCAGGATAGGCCCGCGGTAGGCGATGACATATACTGCAGGGAGTTTCATGTAGATCCCGATATACCGATAAGCGAGGACAGTCTGTATCTTAACATCTGGACCGGTGCGAAAAGCACTGATGAGAAGTTGCCGGTTCTCGTATGGATATACGGAGGGGCATTCCAGTGGGGATATACGGCTGAGATGGAGTTCAACGGTGAACGCCTGGCACGTCACGGGATAGTAGTCGTATCCGTCGCGTACCGTCTCGGTGTATTCGGATTTCTCGCTCATCCGGATCTTACCCGCGAGGACAGTGAACATCCGACGAACTTCGCGCTTCTTGACCAGAAGGCGGGACTTGAGTGGGTGTATAGGAATATTGCTTCATTTGGCGGGGATCCTGCCAATATCACTCTTGCCGGCCAGTCGGCGGGCGGTGCGAGCGTCGCATACGCTATGTGTAATCGAGACAGCCTTCGCATGATAAATAAGGCGACGATATTCTCGGGGTTCATCAGGAACCCTTTCTACCACGATTCCATCATACAACCCAGGACAATTAAAGAATCCGAAGAGAACGGGAAGAGCTTTATCGAGTATCTCGGCTGCTCATCGGTGGATGAAGCACGAGGACTTGATGCGATAAAAATAAGGGACGCATATTGGGAATACGCCAAGAGACATCCGAGGTTTGTGCCTTGCATTGACAATGTATATGTTAAGGCGGATCCTTTTGAAGTGTTCACGAGCGGTGATATGCCGGAAATACCTGTATTTACGGGATATACGAAGGACGAGTTCATGGAGGTCGTCCCGAAGAACGCGGAAGAAAAGGGATATAAGATACTCGCAGATATCGTTGAAAAGAGCGGTCGTTGCGAGATCAACATCATACAGAACAGCGTCAGATTGCTCGAAGATGCACATGTGCGAAGTGCCAAGAAGTCTCCGCTCTATGTATATAAGTTCGCGCCATCAGTCCCGGGGTATGACGATCCGGGTGTATTCCATTCATGCGATCTGTGGTTCTTCTTTGAGACGATCCAGAAGTGCTGGAGGCCGTTTGGCGGCAGGCATTACGATCTTGCAAAGAGGATGTGCGACAGCTGGTGCAACTTCATGAGGACGGGGGATCCGAACGGCAAAGGATATGACGGGAAACAGCTTCCGGTATGGAGTAAGTGCACGTCATTTGACAGGTCCGAGGAGATGCTTTTTTCGGACTGAAGACTGTGCTAAGGTCGACATAACTAATTATTGTAATATCTCTCCTAATGATATATAATAGAAATGCTCGGGATTTTTGCCCGGGTATTCATTAACATAATTCATAGGATCATCATGATAAGGAGATCGTAATGAGAAAGAGATCGACAGCTATACTTGCAGTTTCCGCAATGTTGACATTTGCACTTACGGTACAGGGACTGGCGATACCGGCAGGTGCTGTGACAAGAGCCAAGTCCTCGACATCATCGGACTCGAATGAATCATCAGGTTCGAATTCCAATTCAGGCTCGACATCCAAGACAAGTAATAAGAGCTCATCGGGTGAGAACATAGTCGAATACACGGATGAGGGCGCGCAGGAAGCTACTGCGGCAGCTGCAGAGGTTACATCTGATTCTTCAACGGACGGCAGCTCGAAGACTTCGACCAAGAGTTCATCGAAGAGCTCGACCAAGAGTTCATCAAAGAGTTCGTCGTCGGGAAGTGCTGCAAAGTATGACGACAGGGGGAATCTCATCCTCATGACCGACAGCCAGAGGAGATCAAAATGGAGATCGAGGACGAACCCGAAGCGCGGAACGGATCCCGGCAACACAAAGTTCCGTCCGGCATACAACGGATTCACATATGCGGACTTCGGTACATGCAACAGCTACAATTCCGACAACCACCTCGGCGGTCAGTACATGTATCTGCTCGGCACGATAATGGATATCGAGAAGGTGTATGAGAACCCCGCATACTACGGCGTGGCGATCATGGTCAATGACTGCGACGGATACCAGTGGTACATGAGAGCGTACATCAACAAGCTCCAGTACGCTAACTTCAGGGCACTGTTCCTCGGCAAGTCGGGATATATATTCGGTTACTATTCGGGATATTCGGGAGTAACGAACCGTCCCATGATGGACATGACGGTAATGTATCCGAACGGTGGATTTGCAACGAACTTAAGCGCATTCCAGTAAACCGGAATACCAAAATATCAGATATCTGAAGATGTAGGATCCTCTTCCTGAGGGTCCTCTTCTTTTATGTATGAATCGAGCATCCTCTGCAGATCGGCACGGCTGACCGGACGTGAGATGATATCGACCACGGCCTCGGGAAGCTTGTTCTCGATCGCAGCCTGCTCCGAAGGCTCCGCGAGATAGACTATCGGAACATCCGCGAGCTCCTTGTAAGCGCGGATGATCTCGAGTACCTTCTTCGGCGGCATCGCATACAGATAGCAGTCGAGGAAGATCAGATCGGGAACGACCCCGTTCAGATAGAATATGGCACTCTTGGGATTGTCGAACACCTGCACATCGTAATCACGCTGAAGGTATATCTTCATAAGATCCAAGGTGGAAAAATCATCATCGATGACAACAACGTTCTTCCTGCCGGTTTCACCACGCTTAGGCTTGATGTCGGGCTTGAGCATCATGTCGGTAACAAACATGGAAGAATCGGGTGCGCCGCCGTATTCCTTGGAATAGCCCGCACTCTGACCCATTGATGCCGGTGATTCATTTAACAGTCCTGACAGTTGCAGGAAAATATCGTCATCCACTTGAGAAAATCCCCTTGAGAATAGTATTTACATCAACTAGATATTTTATCACAAACAGGGCGGTTATAACAATATGTTATCAGCTGCCGCGCCTTTGTGCATAGACGAGCTTAAGAAGCTCGGAATTGTCAACTTCGCGCTTACCGTCAGATGCCTCTGCGTATGAACAGTAATCGGCTGCCGTAGGAAATGCGATGCCCTTCTCGCTGTTGCACATGCAAATACCTTCGGGATTGACATAGAAGTGCTTGCAGTTGCTGCATGTAACTATATCCTTGTACATATCGTAAACCTCCGAACGCCTGACCCAAAGAGTGCATGACTCTTGACGCTTCTGCTATAATGGATAAGGCGTGTATAAGTAAATTTAAGCAGATATTTCATCCGTTAGCAAGCATAAAATAAAGAACAATAAGGATCACATTATGACTCTTAAAGAGATACAGCCGGGCAACAGTGCCGTTATAACGAACGTGCGGGGAGAGGGAGCTCTCCGCCAGCATTTCCTTGATATGGGAGTGATCCCGGGTGCGCAGGCAACAGTAGTCAAGTACGCACCGATGGGAGATCCCGTGGAGCTCATGATACACGGATATCAGTTAACGCTCCGCCTTGATGATGCCGACAAGATCGACGTTCTCCCGGTTGATGAGAGGGCAGCCGGCGAACCCGAAAAGCTACCGAGTAACAAATCGGTCCACCCGGGTCTTGGAGAGGGCGGTAAGTTCCATCCGAAGGGGAGCGGAGATCCCGTGGCCGACGGTACGACGCTCACATTCGCACTCGTCGGTAACCAGAACTGCGGCAAGACAACTCTGTTTAACCAACTGACCGGTGCAAACCAGCATGTCGGAAACTTCCCCGGAGTGACCGTTGACCGAAAGGACGGCGCGATAAAAGGCTATCCGAATACGCTCGTAACGGATCTTCCCGGTATATACTCGATGTCCCCGTATTCGAGCGAGGAGATCGTATCGAGAAACTTTGTCATGAACGAGAAGCCGAAAGCGATCATCAACATCGTCGATGCTACGAACATAGAGCGAAACCTCTATCTGACGATGCAGCTTCTCGAGATGGATATCCCGATGGTCGTGGCACTTAATATGATGGACGAGCTTACCGAAAACGGCGGCACGATAGATGTCAACGAGATGGAAGCGGCATTAGGTGTTCCCGTTGTCCCGATATCCGCGGCAAAAAATCAGGGTATCGACGAACTTGTTGAGCATGCCATCCATGTGGCAGCATATCAGGAAAAGCCGCTCCGGCAGGATTTTTGCGACGAAAAGGATCACAACGGTGCGGTACACCGCTGCATCCACGCGGTGATCCATCTCATAGAGGATCATGTCAGGAACGCGAATATCCCGGTAAGGTTTGCGGCGAGCAAGCTGATTGAAGGCGACAGCCTTGTCATGGAGCAGCTCGGTCTTGATGAGAATGAGAAAGAGACGATAGAGCATATCGTCATACAGATGGAAAAGGAATGCGGGCTCGACAGCAGCGCGGCGATCGCGGACATGAGATATTCCTTTATAGGAAAGATGTGTGCGGCGTTCGTTAAAAAGCCGAGGGTCAGCCGTGAGAGCATAAGGAGCGAGAAGATCGACAGGGTGCTCACCGGTAAGTGGACCGCGATCCCGCTGTTTATACTGATAATGTTCGCAGTATCGTTCTTAACGTTCAACGTTATCGGCGGAACGCTCCAGGGCTGGCTCGATGCCGGGATAGAGGAACTGACAGGTCTTACCGACAGGGCGATGACGGCAGCGGGCGTTAATGAAGTGCTTCACGGGCTTGTGATAAACGGGATATTTGAGGGCGTGGGATCCGTTCTCTCGTTCCTTCCCATAGTCGTTACGATGTTCCTGTTCCTGTCGCTATTGGAGGACAGCGGATATATAGCAAGAGTCGCATTCTTCATGGACAGGCTCCTTCGAAGGATGGGACTTTCCGGCAGAAGTATCGTGCCTATGCTTATCGGGTTCGGATGTACGGTACCTGCCGTGATGTCGACAAGGACTCTTCCGAGTGAGCGTGACAGGAAGATGACTATACTCCTGACTCCGTTCATGAGCTGCTCGGCAAAGATGCCGATATATGCGTTCTTTGTTGCGGCATTCTTCCCTGATAACAGTGCGGTAATACTCGTAGGATTGTATCTTCTCGGGATCGTGACTTCGATCCTCATGGCGCACGCGTTCAAGCACACGATCTTTCGCGGTGAGGCGGTGCCGTTTGTCATGGAGCTTCCGAACTACCGTATGCCGAGTGTAAGAAATGTGGCACAGCTCTTGTGGGAGAAGGCGAAGGATTTTCTGCAGAGAGCGTTCACGGTCATATTCGTGGCGACTATAGTCATATGGGTTTTACAGAGCTTTGACCTGCACTTCTCGCTCGTTACCGATCAGGGTAAGAGCATACTGGCGGCGATAGCGGGGTGGATGGCTCCGGTCATGGCACCTGTCGGGCTTGGCGACTGGAGGATATGTACGGCGCTGATCTCGGGATTCATGGCAAAGGAGAGCGTTGTATCTACGCTCGGTATACTCTTTTCCGACGGTGTCGAGGCTGCGATGACAAAGGCTTCGGCGGCATCGCTCCTTGTGTTCTCGCTCCTGTATACGCCGTGTGTTGCGGCGATCGCATCGATAAGGCGTGAGCTCGGAGGAAAGTGGGCCCTCGCGGTTGTTATATGGCAGTGCTTTGTCGCATGGGTCGCATCTCTTGTTGTCTATATGATCGCATCTTTAGTTTGAACACAGCATGAACAGTAGCATTTAATAAGGCCGCGGCTCGTGATTTTTCTTGCATTTTCGTAAATACACTGTATAATATTGAAGGTATATTTTCATTTTTCAATATTTAAGGAGGAAATTATGAAAAAGAAAATCGTAAGTGTCGTTATGGCATCTGTCATGGCACTTAGCCTTGCAGCTTGTGCAGGCGCTGCTAACCAGGCAGGAGCTACGATCGAGAGCGTAGATAATGCCGCTGATGCAGCAGCCGACAAGGTTGAAGAAGCAGCTGACAAGGTTGAGGATGCAGTAGAAGATGCTGTTGACGAAGCCAAGGCCGGTGATTTTCACATCGGTATCGTAACAGGTTCGGTTTCACAGTCAGAGGATGACAGAAGAGGAGCTGAGGCATTCCAGGCTAAGTACGGCGAGGACAAGGTTACACTTGCCATCTATCCCGATAACTTTACCGAGGAGCTTGAGACAACTATCCAGACGATCGTTAACCTTTCAGACGATCCGGATATGAAGGCTATCATCGTTAACCAGGCTATTCCCGGAACAACGGAAGCTTTCCGTCAGATCAAGGAGAGAAGACCTGACATCCTGTGTATCGCAGGTGAGTCACACGAGGATCTTCCC
>JAEEGL017103121.1_pt1 | contig 12243 bp, 10 predicted proteins | sample 9134231 | NCBI WGS metagenome assembly JAEEGL01 (sample SAMN16246548, study PRJNA631951) | gut metagenome | biome: gut microbiome; feature: rumen; material: fiber-attached | host: Bos | place: Iran: Karaj | collected 2018-10
AATAAGAAAGAATAACAAACTACATCACTAGCTATAATATCAATTACTTTATAAGATAATAATAATTCATTATTAATAGTACTAGTTAAATTACTAGAGATAATATCTATATCTTGTAGAGCATTACCATTAGTATCAATCATCTTATCTATTTCATATTTATTAACAGAATCTGTTAATAACTCTTTAATATCATTTTCTAGAACAATAGTTTCTTTTCTATCAAATAGATTATCTACTATTTTATCCTCTAATATTGTTAATTTATCATGATCTATATAATCAAATACTTCTATAGAATATTTATAATTATTAGTATTTTCTATTACACTTTCATTATCTTTAATAAATTCTTGATAATTAAAACTATCTAGAATACTTTTAATATTTTCTTTAGTATTTAATCCTTTACATATTAGTGCAATAGAAAAGAAGATTAAATTCACTAATAGTAATACAATTAATGTAATTGTTATTGCTGGCTTATTTAGTTTCATTAATCTTCTCCATTATTTTTATTTTTTAGCTTTTTCTTCGCTTTCTTCTACTGGTTTATTCTTTTCTACTTCTTTATCTAATGATTCTTCACATAAATCAATGAATTTAGCAGGTGCATTCTTAACTTGTAATGTCTTATCTTCACTTCCTAATACTACTAGACCATGTCTATTACTATTAGCTATTTCATATCTTGTATTATGTGAGATTTCATTATCTTTAACATATAATCTACAAATCTCAGGTAACATTACTTCTTCAAGAGTCTTTCTATCAATTGTTCTTTGATAGATTATACTTTCACTTGCTCCAAGACCATTTGCTAGTATTACATCGGCATCACTACCATTTTTAGGGAATACTATTTTAATAGTTATTGGATCAGACTTAGATGCATAAGATTCAACTGTTTCATATGCTTCATCAAGTTCACTTAATCTTGAATCTTTTTCTTTTGGTTGTTCTCTCTTAACTATCTTAAATAAAGTTTCTCCATCACCTTTAATTCTTTGTGCTTCAACTAGAGCATCATCAAGAATTTGATTATTTCTTTGTAATAATAGTGATTGTTCACGAGCAGCTTCTAAGATTTCTTTAAATGTCTTATAACTAAACTTGATATATGTATCGTCTTCACTTTGTTGTTCTTTCTTCTTAGCTTTCTTATCTTTTCTTTTGAATATCTTGAATATTCTATGAGCTTCTTCTTTTGCTTCTTCTTGAACATTAATACGTTTAGCAGCATCAAGAGCATCTTCTAATATTTGTACTAACTCTCTTCTCTTTTGAATTCTTTCCGCTTCTTCTTTAGCATCACTCTTAATTAATTTATCTTGTGCTTCTGCTTGTGCATCACTTCTAATTATTTGACTTTCTGCTTCATCAATAGAATCATTTTTAATCTTTAATAATTCTGCTTGTTTAACAGCATTTTCATGTATTTCAATTAATACTTTTTCATATTCATCTAAATTATAATAATCATGTTCTGCATCATTTCTTTGATTATGAATAATCATCATAGCTTGCTCTAAAGCTTGATCGATTAAGTTATTTTGTTCACTTAATCTATATGCTTCAATATCTGCAGAATGTGCTAATTGCTCTTGTTCTAGTTCCTTATTAATTCTTTCAGCTTCTTCTTGTGCAGCTTCTAAATTAAATTTACCAAGAGCTTCTAATTCAGCACTCTTTCTAATTGATCTAGTTAATAATATTCTCTTAGCTTCTAAATCAGATTCACCAATAATATCATTTATTAGTTTTAATCTTTCTGCTTCTTTCATAGAAGCATTTTTATAAGCATTTTTAACATTTTCTTGTTCAATTATTAATCTAGCTTCACCTTGTGCTTCTTCAAATACTTTTTGATCTTTTTGAATTCTTAAAGCTTCGATTAAAGCATTTTTCTTAACTTCGTCGCCTTCTATTTGTTTCATTATTCTACGAGCTTCTTCTTCTGCCCATATCTTAATATTTTTCTCTTCTTCCTCTTGTTGAATTCTATGAGCTTCTTCAATAGCTGCTCTCATAATATCATCATAGTCTTGTAATATCTTTTCTTGAATATCAAGACCCAATGATTTCTTATAATATGTATTTATATATCCTATATAATTACTATTCTTAAATAATTTCTTATAAATCTTATCAGCATCTTCTACACCTGTTTGTTTAAATTGTTCTTCTAATGCTTCATAATCAACTGGAATATCTCTTTTTAGAGATTCTTTAAATTGAACATCTAAGATATCAAATAACTTTTTAGTATCTTCTGAGAAAGCGAATTTCTCCCCTACAAACACGTCATCTGGTGACTTATGTAAGCAAAGTGCAGCTGCCCAGAAATAAGCAAATTCAATATTATTCTTTTCTGCTTCACTCTTAGGGATATAAACCTTTTTAGTCTTTCTGTCTTTGATAGTTAAAGTTCCATGATTATTTTCCATTTCATACTTAATAGCATACTCATGTAACTTTTCTAGTGGTTCAGTAGTGTCAATGACATTAAGAACTGGCTTATCAACTCTTTCAAGTCTGTCAGCATCACTTAAAATCTCTCTTTCAATACTTCTTAATTGTTCATCTAAAGTTTTATTCTCTTCCATATCGTTCCTCTTCTTCTTTATTGAGAAATCATTATCTCCAATATTTTTTATTAAAACTTCATTTCTATCTCTTGATTCATATAATACTGTCTTAACAAGTCCTTTTTCTGGAACATCATCAAGACTCATTGTTGTCATTAAGTTAGGATCTTCTTTTTTCATCTTTTGATATTTCTTATCAAATTCTCTATCAAACTTCTCTCCATCAGTAAAGATAAATTCAAAGTCATCATTTCTTGATACTCCCCCAACAAGAGCCATTCTTACATGTCTCTTATTATTATCTTCTTCTAATGGTTCAATTATTATTTCATATTTTTCATTATCTAATCTAGCATACTTAATTAAATCTAGTATTTCATCAAACTTTTCATATTCATCTACTAAAGCATTATCATATGCTTCAAATACTGTATCAGACTTAGCTTTCTTCTTACTCTTTATTGTTCCTCTCATTGAGGCTTTCTTTTCCAAGTACTCATAAACTTCATCACATAACAATCTTCTTACGTCATTTTCTTTTTCATATGAGTTCTTTAGTTTAAGTACTGCTTGTGGTTGACTAGATGAGAACTTACCATTATCGAACTTTTTAATATCACTATTCTTTAAATTGAAATAGTTTACTTTATCAAGTTCACGTATAGCAAAATCTATTCTTTCTATAACAGTTCTATCTGTTAAATCAACTCTTCTTCTAAGTCTTTTTTCAGCACTTACTAACTGTGCCATTATATCTAAATAATTATCTGCTTTTAATTTGTTAATTAAACTCTCTTTTAATCCTAAATCTATAACTTTATCTCTATCTTCAAGTAAACTAGCTAAGTATTCAATATTCTTATTCTTAGTTTCATTATCTAATCCAATATTTATTTTCTTATCACTAGTTAAGTTTTTAATAAAGTCATAAATACTTTCAAGTTCTTCAGAAGTAAATACATTCTTTTTGTAGAAGTCTTCAGCAATTCTTCTTCTCATACAATAAAGAAGTATTTCATCCCAAACTTTTTCTTGTCCATTTAATTTAGTTTTTGTAATAGTAGTATTATCTTCTACTACTGTTATTCTATCATCTAGTTTATCAAAGAAATCATCTTCAAACGTTTCTAAGTATACTAGATTTCCTGATTCTGTTTCACTATAACCTTTTATAGTGGCATCTTCTATTTCAGGCTTTACAACTTTCCACTTCTTCAAAGAATCATCTTTGCTAAAGTATGAAAGTATTATAGGTAAAGTTACTTCATCAAAGTTATCAATATCATTTACTATAAATGACTCTCTATCTCTATTTAGTCCACCCTGTAAACCTATAGTGACTTTTCTTTTAGATAGGTCATATTTACCATCATCGTGGAAAGGTGAAACTACTAATTCTACTCTTTCTCCGGTGATGCTTCTATATTTATAAGTATCAATAATATCTAATATTTTCTTAACATCTAAAGATGAATCCATTTCGATACCTCCACCTATAATAATAATTTTATCAAACAATTATAAAAAATAAAAGTACTTATGTATAAAATTTGACAAAAATACGACACAAAAAAAGGCTAAAAGTTTAGTCTTTTATCATTCTATTTTTTTCTATTTCTTAAATATTCAACAAAACCATATAATAAGTCTTTTTCATCCTCTTTCATCCAGTCAATTTTATTTAATATGTCAAGTGCTTCATCATATAGTTTATTCATCATATTATAAGCATAATCATATGCTCCACTTTTCTTAAATATTTCTCTTACTTTATTAATACCTTCTTCATCAACATCTTTTCCATAATATTTAAGAAGTTCATTTCTATAAGCCTTATTTTCCATAGTCTTAGAGAATAATAAAGTTTGTTTATATTCTTTAATATCTGATCCGATAACTTTTCCCATATCATTATAGATACCTAAAATATCATCTTGTATTTGGAAAGATATTCCTACTTTCTCTCCAAATTCTTGAATAACATTTAATTTATCATCATCAATACCACCAAGAATTAAACCTAAAGTTAAAGGCCCAATAATTGTATAATATGCAGTCTTATATTTATAAATAAGTAATATATTCTTTTCTAAATCAGTTTCATCAAACTTAAATCTTCCATCAAAAGAAAGCCTAACATCAATTAGTTCTCCTTCAATTGTTTTAAGAACAATATCATTATACTTTCTAAATACTTTAGCAAAATTCTTATCGTTTTTATAATTATCTAAAATAATATTATTAGCTTCAAAGAATCCATAATTACCCATACATATACCTACAGATTCTCCCATCTTCTTAGCTAATCCATCATTATATTTTTTACTATTAAGATAATTAATATAATGCATTGTTTCTTTTCCTCTTCTTAAGTTATCTTCATCGATAATATCATCATGTATTAATACTGAAGTTTGAAATATTTCATATGCTAAAGCAAGCTTATAACTATAAGCAACATCATTTGAAGATGCTATTTCATAACCTAGTGCTATTAAGAAACCTCTAATTAGTTTTCCACCACTATTTAAATTAGTAAACTGCTCTAAATTCTCTTTTAAATAATCACTTTTGTTTTCTGAAAGAATACTATTATAGCTTTCAAGTTCATTATTAATACCTTTAAATACATATTCATAATATTGTTTAAATCTGCTTATATTATCCATATTATCTCCTTTAAGAGTAATTAACTAACAATTACTTTTTTTGGTCCATCTTGTTTATTACCATGTTTATATTCTTTTAATAATTCTCTATAACAAGTTATTATTTGTTTCTTTTCTACATCTTGATCAAATCTTTTTAATGCCGCATCAAATACTCTATCTAGTTCTTCTGGATTATCATGATAGTAAGACTCCATTCCTACAACATAGTAAGCTAGTTCAAAATAATTTGGTAAGAATGTAGGTACTACATAATCTTCATCAGCATATCCTGAGGCAATTCTACCTATACTTAATAAAGTTTTATTGTAGTCATCTTTTTGATCTAAGTGTTTGAAGTCTAAGTCATGTGCAAACAAGAACTCTTCTCCTATATCTTTAGTCAAAGTCTCATCTTTAAGCTCTCTTTTTCCTACAACGCCATCTTGTTCATAGGCATAAGAATACATCATTCCAAATCCTGCTTGTAAAAATGGATTCTCCATAAAGTAATCTAGATTATCTCTAAACTTGTTAATATTTTCCATAAACCCTCCTGACTATTTTACATCTTTTTCTAAGCCTTTATATAAAATAGTATCTTTAATTAAAACTTTATTTTCTATAGCTTCCTTAATTATCTTAATCTTAAGTTTATAATTCTTAAAGCTATACCAATCCTTAGGAAATAATTCACTATCTTTTAATGTACTATGTTCTTTTTTGTAATTTAGTTCATGAATTACATATAGATCATAATCAACATTCATATTTAACTCCTTTATAATTCTTTTCCTTTCAATTCTTTAGTACTATTTAAAATACTATCAATATAGAAAGATTCAATACAGTTAATGAAACGTTCACCAACTAATTCTCTTAAAAGAGCCATACCTTCTTTTGAATTAGGTGACTTAGATATAGCACTATAGTTAGCCATTGTTTCATCAAATACCCATTTTATTTCTCTTTCATAATAAGCTACTCCATGACCATATGCTGGTGGAACTGGGAAGCCATGATTATCTACTAATTCTCCACTTCTATATTTACCAGTATAGATTCCATCAATAATATCAAGAATACCTATTAATCCACCTAATCTAGTTCTTATAACAGCATCAGTTAATTCTTCAGTATTTATTCTCTTAGCTTCTTTCTGATATTCTTCTGTAGTATAAATAGTATCAAACAAAGCTTCTATATCTTCTTCACTATAACCATATTTTAATAATTCTTCTTTTTTATCTTCACTAGCAAAATATATTTGATTTTCTAACCTATCAAGATCATATTCTTTTTGATAAAAACTATCAACATAATCTTTAACCATTCTAGATATTTTTTCTTGTTGTTCTTGATAATAGTTTGATATCTTTCTCAATCTATCCATAGTAGTTTTATCTTCTCTTATTTCTTTAATTATTTGATAGAACTCATCAGGAACTTCTAAATCAGTATAATTATGATATAAAGCATGTCCCATTTCATGATCTAATGTATCAAGAGATCCAGTACTTAAATGAACCGATCTATCAAAATGTCTATAAAATGGTGTTTCATAATCACCTGTTTCTATTATTTTAAATTCAGGTACTTTTTCTTTTAATTCACATAATTTAATTAATTCTAATCTTGCATATGGATGATTTTCTGATAATAATCTTCTATAGTTTAATACCACTAAATCAACATATTTTTCTACACTTAATTCATCATCAAGCATTAAATATCTAAATCTTTCAAGAAGTTCTTCATCTTCTTCACTTAACTTAATATCTTTATACGGCTCTAATACACCTTCATAATATTTGTCTGTTAAATTATTTTCTTCAAATAACTTAACTTCCATATAAGGATTTTCATAACCATGCATTTTTAAGTAAGTTGCTATTGGATAATACTCTCTTAAATTCTTATTTAATATAACATTTAAAGTAATATCTTTATCAATTGATATCATAGCGTCCAGTACAGATATAACTGGTCTATTAGTTACTAACCATACTGGATCAAGTTGTAATAAACGACTATAAAGTCCGCTTCTAGCGACTTTAATATAAAACATTGCAGTGTTTTCTACATCTTCTGAATAATTAGATATCTTAGATAAAGAAATTGGTAAACCATATTTCATTTCATTAAGAATTAAATCTAAATATGTTATTTCTCCATCTTTATCTACCTTAGTTAATAATAAATCTAATTTACAATTAACCATTAAATCAAATCTATTATATTTAAACATTATTAATATAGATTGTTCTTTATCATAATAATTATTAGTAGGTGTTAATCCCTTTTCTAATAAACACTCTAATAGTGTTTTACCTTCATATATTTCTTGTAATAAAACAAATTCATATCTATCTAATAATCTATAGTATATTCCTCTTTCAAATAATACTTTAAGAGTATCTTTACGTGAATAATTAGTTTCAGGAACAACTCCTTCATCAAGTAATATTTCTAGATAAGATTTATTATCTTTTTGTTTTACTAAAATACATTCATTAACATATTTAAGTAAATCTTTTCTATTATAATTATTAATAATATCTATTATTTCTTCATGGAACATTATCTTACTAACTACAGTTGAATTAGCTATACCTTCTTTAAAGATATAATCAATAGTTCTAGAAGAATTAATAGTAGTATTAAATAAAGTATCTTCACTTAAATAATTTAATAATTTTTTATCATAATTATTGATTTTATCTAATGCTTCAGGATGTTTAGAGATTCTACATACCATAGAACCATTTAATCTTTTAGTACTAATTAAATAATCAAATAATACTTCTCCATTAGGTAATTTCTTAAAGAATGTTTCTTCATTTGAATAATGATCTAATAAGAATAGATCAGTTGGATTCATATCTAAGAAATCCCATAATGCTTGCATACTGTTAGCTAAAAAGTTTGTTATTTCATAACAACATTTAAATTTATATTCTATTAAATAATGAAATAATGTCTTACCATCTTCATCTTCATAGTCAGAAATATCAGAGTAATATTCTATTTTAAAAGCAATATCATTAGCTTTCCCACTCTTAAGATATTTTAATATCTCTTTAATAACTCTTGGGTCTTTATTCTCACTATATTCTTTATAATATTCAGATAATTCTGAATCATTTTTAATTTCTCCAACGTCATCAAACATATTCTTTTACCACCTTATAGAATAAATCTCTAAACTTATAATAGTTCTTAGGCCAAGAATTAGACCCGTGAGCAGAAATAGTCTTATCATCTATTTTTAAAGTCATGCTAAAACTTGCACCATCAAGTGCATCAGGATCACTCTTATTAAAGCCATCCCAAGAGATAACATCTCCTTCAATTAATGACTGTTTAAAAAGTTCTATTTCTTCACTATTTAAATCTCTTTTAACAACATCTTTACCAGTTGTAATCTCTAAAGTAGCAGTATTTCCGTTAATAACAATATGATATGTACTACCAATATACATAGGACTATAAATAAAATTAAAATCTATTTCTTTAGCATTCATAATAATATCTTTATTACTTATCTTTTCTTCTTTATCATTATTAACCATGACAAAAATAAGTACAGAACATATTAAAATTAATATTAATAATATAACAACAACTATCTTTTTATTCATATTTAACTTACAATTACTTTTCCTTCAATGTTAGTAATATAACAATCTGGTAATTTTTCTTTAATATGTTTTAAAGCTTTCTTATCTTTTTCCATTTCTCTTCCAACTAGTACTCCTTCAATTAAGCAAGATGGAAGTCCAAACATAATAGCACTTTCTCTATCTGTTGTACCAGGATTTCTAAAGAATCTAATATCTAGGAATTTAGGAAAATATCTCCAATCCAAGAAATCTCTTACTGTTTCTGGATCATAATCAGTATTCCATACATCTCTTACTTTCATTTCTTTTGCATAGTCACTATCCATGTTTAGGATGAATGCAATTTGTCTTTTATTAGCTACTAAACTAGGCATGAATCTAACTTCTTTAGTTGCTTCTCCCCAATACATCCATACATCTTCTCTATCATTAAGTTTTTCAGTATATTCATCAAAATTATGATATGGAATTAATTCAGTAATAAGTCTTGCCATAGGTCCTCTTCCAAGAGTATATGAAACAGTAAATCCACTATAAAAGTAGATATATGTTCTAAGAGCAATATCTTTCTTAATATTCCACATACCTATACTATTCTTAATCTTATTATTTCCATCACTAGTACCAGTAAAATCATTACTAATAAAACCATTTTTAACAACCCAGTCAAAGTTATCTAATCCACCTGGAATACCATGTAAATAAGTTCCTTCTTTTAACTGTACTATATCTCCAACATTATACTTAGTCTTCTCTATCTTTTGTGGTTTATAAAAAGCATTAATTTGAGTAAGAACTAAGTCTAGTGCTTCCCCTTTAAAAGTCTTTTTAGCATATTTTATATAGTCTTCTTTTTTCATAATATAGATTCCTTTCTATATAATTAATGATTATTAACGTTTTCTTCTAATATAAATTCATATTTATCTAAAGTTTCTAAATAATTCATCATAAAGTTATAATTATTCTTTTGAAAACTTTTATCTACTAATAGTTTTATAGCATATTCTTCTATTACTCTACGTGCATTTTCTGTTAATTCTTTGTTTGTATTATGCATATAATAACTTAATAGTTTTGCTAAGACATTTACATATATTTCTTCATATTGATCATGACTTTTTTGTCCCATAATATATGGAAGTAAATTATCATAAGCATGTCTTAGTTCATCAATTGGTTTTCCACTATATTTCTTTTTTAACTTCTCTATGATATTAATAGCTACTTCATATTCTCTTTTTTCAAGAGCTTGTCTTCTAGCCTTTTGTTCTGGTGTTTCTTTATTTGGGTCATCACTCTTACCCATTAATTTATTAAAAAAATCTAACATGCCTATTCTCCTCTTCTACAAATACTTATAATTATTATATCATAAGTATAATAAAACTAGTTAATAATCTAACTAGTTATTTTTATAAATCATACGATATTCATCGTTAACTCTTCCATCACCCTCGATAACAAATCCACAATTTTGATAACACTTAATTGCTCTTTTATTTGTTTTAAAAACATATAAAGACATTCCAGTTAGTTTTAGATCATTAAAAGCATACTCTAACATTCTTTTAATTGCTTCAGTTCCATAATGTTTATTCTGCATAGCTTGATTAATAGATATTCCAAGTTCTCCTGAACCATCTTTAATATGAAGTATTTCTATATTACCAATAAACTTATTAGAGTCTTTCTCTATCATAGAAAATATTGGAACTCCATCTTTTATTTTATCTTCGATCCATTTAAGTTCATTTTCTCTAGAATAAGAACATACAATATGACTAATAAGACTTTGAACTTCTCTATCATTAATCATAGCAGTATAATCATCAACAAGTTCATCAGTTATATTTACAAAATTAATACGATCTGATTCGAATACTTTTTCCATTTTATTTCTTACACTTTCTAATACCACCAAGACTATAAACATTTGTATAGCCCATATCCATTAATAACATAGCAGATTCATTAGCTCTTACTCCACTTTGACAATAAAGAATAATAGCAACATCTTTTGTAGTAGCATATTCTTCTATTTTCTCTGCTATTTCAAGTGATGGAATATTAATAGCATTATCCATATGTTCTTTTTCATATTCATCAGGATTTCTAACATCTATTAGTAATCCACCTGATTTAACTTCTTCTTCCATATCAGGACAAGAAATAGTTTTAGTTCTATTAGTAGATACAAAATCTTTTAAATTATCTTTTTGTGTACAACCAGTAAATAATATTACTAGTAATAAAACAGCTAATATTTTCTTCATAATTAATCACCTATATTTATTATAAATAAAAAATCTAACTATTTCTAGTTAGATTTTATATTATTCAATAAATTTAGAATTTTGAATAAATTCACTTTCACAAGTTAAATTAATTTTTAATTCTTTTAATACTTTCTTATCTTCTGCTTCAACCATATATGTAGCATGTGCTTCTGCCCCTTTTAGTTTACTTAAACAACCAAGGGCATTTTCTACCATTGAGTTTGTAACAGAACAAATACTAAGTGCAGTTAATACTTCTGGAAGAGTTAACTTTCTCTTATTATTTAAATCCCCTTTAAGTTTAAGCATTGGTTCAAGTACTTTAGGTGATAATAAATTCATATTATCAGGTATTTTACTTAAATACTTAATAGCATTTAAAATAACACTACTAGCAGGACTTAATAATTCAGTTTGTCTTCCTGTTATTATCTTCTTATTTACTTTAATAGCAATAGCAGGAGCATGTTTCTCATTCTTCTTATCAAGAGCTGGTTTAATTACATCAAGATAATTAACATCTATTCCTAACTCATCCATTAATAGTTTTATTTTTTCAACTGTTTCTATATCAGTTAAACCTAATTTATAGTTATTTTGTTCATTATAATATCTTCTTACTACTTCTTTTTTAGAAGCTTCATTAACTATATCATCATCAGTAATACAAAAACCAACCATATTAACTCCCATATCAGTTGGTGAGTTATAAAGTATCTTATTACTTACTTTAGATAGTATTCTTTTTAAAACAGGAAACATTTCAATATCACGGTTATAGTTAACAGCAGTTATTCCATATTTCTCTAGATGGAATGGATCAATCATATTAACGTCTTGTAAATCTGCTGTAGCTGCTTCGTATGCTATATTAACTGGATGTTTAAGTGGTAAGTTCCAAACAGGGAATGTTTCAAACTTAGCATAACCAGCATTAACACCTCTTACATTCTCATGATATACCTGTGATAAACATGTTGCTAGTTTTCCACTACCAGGACCTGGAGCATTAACAATAACAAGTGGCTTACTTGTTACAATATATGGATTAGCCCCATATCCTTCTTCACTAACTATTGTATCAACATCAGTTGGATATCCTTTA
>JAEEGL010082968.1_pt1 | contig 12242 bp, 9 predicted proteins | sample 9134231 | NCBI WGS metagenome assembly JAEEGL01 (sample SAMN16246548, study PRJNA631951) | gut metagenome | biome: gut microbiome; feature: rumen; material: fiber-attached | host: Bos | place: Iran: Karaj | collected 2018-10
CATGTTCTGCCGTCAGTCGGAACAAGGTCTTGGGAACGCCCACGTCATTGTTGAAGTTGCCTTGCGTATAGAGCACATTATACTTCTGCTGCAGCACCGATGCCACCAGCTCCTTCGTCGTTGTCTTACCGTTAGTGCCGGTAATGCCGATAACCGGAATCTGGAACTGCCGACGATGTTCCCGGGCCAAGTCCTTGAACGTCTGGAGGCAGTCGTCCACCTGAATGATGCCCCCCCTCTTATCCTCCGAGGGGGAAGACTCCTCCCCTCGGGGAGGTTGGGAGGGGGCCACACTCTCGTCAACAATAGCATAGCTACATCCCTTTTCCAACGCTGTAGTTGCAAACAAGTTACCATCAAACTTCTCACCTTTCAATGCCAGGAAAATGCTTCCCTTTGGGCAGTCGCGGCTGTCAGTTGTGATGCAGGGGTGCTCCTGATAGAGCCTATAAAGTTCCTTAATAGTCATGCTTCTTCCGATTTTTGCTGCAAAGTTACGAAAAGGATGGCAAAACAACGAAAAAAAGCAAGATTATTACCTTCATTAGCATTTTTTTGCGTTATGGAAGCTTTCTCCCACTACCAGAATGCAGGAACGGAAGATCGCAACAAAGTGTTTATATGATTACAAGTCGCTGGCACCTCTGTTTATATTCATGATATCTTCAGCAAAGCTGTCCACGAAAGTTTTGTCTTCCAATTCGTTCAGGATCTTCTCTACTGTTCCTCTAGTTCTGAGAATTTCCAAGCCTGCTTCTCCTTTGTAGCCGACAACCTTCAGGCCACGTATCGTCTCACGGCCTTTTATACCCTTAGGTGGTTGCATTAGTTCCAGACCATATTTCGTAAGCCGAAAAGATTCGTGCGTATTCTCTTTCAACACCTCCACCGCCTCGAAGTCACCGCAGGCGGGAACTTCCGCAGACATTCGTCTCTTTAATTCCTCAACCAGTGAATGTATCTCGTTTTCCAAACGGGTCTTGATGTCTTTGTTGCCATTCAAGTCAGCCTCTTGTTGCGAGGGCAACTTCCGAAAAAAATCTAATATTCTCATAAACGACACACTGTTTTTATCTCACATTATCCATTGTCTTTTTTGAATTAAACAATTCAATAGCATCTTTGCCCTGTTATCAATCTCCTTGTAAATGATAGTGCAGTCATCCAACGATAAAGCTTTTGGAGTCTTTCCTCCAGATAAACGTTGAAGTGTTATCATTGAGTCCACTTGAAAAGTGGACTCAATATATTATTATTGTTATTTGTTCTTAATCAGTGAAAAGATGCAGTTTGGGTATGTCATAGATGTAAAAATGATTATTTCCCTGTTCGAATAAATTCTAATGCACGCTCGAGTTGAGAGTCCCGTCCTTGCTTTTTAAGTTCATTGTCATATGAAACATCAATATCAGGTTCAATGCCGATGCCCTCTAAAATCTCGCCTTCTTCGGTTATAAAGGCTGCACAAGGGTTAAAGATTTTAAAAGATGTACTGTCATTGCCTACATGTCCAGAATATGTAAGTGAGTAATAAGGAAATTTTGAATCGTATGTAACTCTTTTAATATCTGGTGTTGGAGTCAATGTGTTCATACCGCCCCAAGTTCTCCTTCCAATAACCCTTGCATTTCTCATTCTTTTTGCTTCATAACAGATTATTTCTGCGAAACTACTTGTATAGGTGTTCGCCAGTATAATTATTGGCTCTTTGTCAATAATTGGATGTTCGTCATGATATAATGGCATACAAAAAGGTACTAACGGCGAATAATCCAAACGGCCAATACCTGTTTTAGTTCGTAGCCAACCTATTCTATGTGTAGTATCCCCTTTTTCTTCTTGTAACGCTCCAAGCAAATATTTATAGTCTACACTTTGTCCACCTCCGCATTTGCGTAAATCAAAAATAAGGCCTTTCAAGTCTCTTTTTTGGTATAATTCCTTCAAACGTTGAAACCAAGGTGTCCATACGCTTTCATAATTTGGCCAAATTATATTTCCAGATAGCCTAAGATATAAAATGTTATCGATAAAGTAGCAATATTGGTATTCTTCATCTTTTTCTACATGTTCAACAATTTGATTATCTCCTTCTTTTTTTGATAAATAATAATCAAGATTAGGGCCTATTAGCTCATTAAATATTTCAGATAATTCCAGCCTTTGTGTATTTCGGTACCATGGTCGTATTTTCTTTTCTCCATTTGTATGAATATTCTTTATTGTCAGTTCTATATGTCCATCATGCAAAGGCATCATAATTTCTTCATAGATAGAGAAAAGCGTATCGTTAGGGATAGGGTTCTCCAAGTTATATAATTTATCGTAATCTTCAAATCTTTTATGGTATTTGTTATAGACCTCATCCCAATTCAATCCGAATCGTTCTTCATAATCCCATATTTGGTAGTTGCAATTCATCGCAGTCCAAAACGCTTCAAATTGCCCTACAAGAGAGGTGTTTGCATCTGAGAAATTTCGCAAATCGCTTTCACCATTATATGCATACGATAAAACGGTATCACTATCTTCTCGGCATGAGAAAATAGAAAAGAAGACAGCTGTACCTACAGCAATAACTATCGTTTTAAATCTCTTTTTCATAGTTCCATTATTAAATTAGAAATCATAACACAATGTTGCTTGTAATGTGTATGTTGTATTATAGCGTGGATCCTTAATTCTCATATAATCTTTTTGGGAACTTGTAAGACTATAATACACCCTCCCTTCAACCTGAACAGACAAATTTTTCCAAAAATTCCTTTTTTGGCATAAGTGCCATTCACCACCAACGCCGCCGGTAAATCCACCTTCGATTCTACAATCTCGTTCCGAGTTGAAATCATAGTTTTCATAATCCATTTTCTTTTTTCCAAGTGATAAGCCTTGTATTCTATAGAATCCGGATAATTGACTCGCACACCAATATGCACCATAACCTCCTAAATTTGCAAAAGCTCGTATTCGCCTGTTCCCATAGGAAAAGGAAACCATAATAGGAAGCTGCATATAGTGATTATATGTGTTGAAACTGGTGACTACACCACAATCTCCGTCATAATTAACTTCTTGATATTGCCGATGGTTTTTCATTGTCCAATTCAACTCAGCCCGAATAGCTATCCAGTCTTTTATGGCATACTGTCCCATAACTCCTGCTGTCCCGCCCCATTGGGGGCCATAGTGCCATCCTTCCATATAATGGGTATCTATGGAATAGACATTATACGAAGCCCCCCCGATGAGGCCAATTCTCCATTGTGCTTGTATTGATAAAACGAAAAACAGAAGTACCACTATATGTAGATACTTATTTCTTATACTCACCATTTTAATTAACATGTTATCATTAATATACTTTGTTCGTGTAGTGCGCAACTTCTATAGAATTAAAATTTATCAACAATTATTCATAGCTCTTTTCATTGCCAAATGAATATGTGCGATATTTATATCAGTCTACTAATCAATTCATGAATTTCATCTTTAAATGACATATAGACGATAATCAACACAATTACTACAATAGTTACAACTTTATGCTTTGCAAACCATGTAACGACAATAGCAAAAAGCCAGTATGGAACTAATATCAAAAAAAATGGTAGCGACAAAAGCGTATAAATCCCAAATTCCACACTTGAAACAAACTGAGAAGTTGAAGGGTTTGTATCATACTTCAAATCGTCATAAGCTTTCTTCTGCAAATTATAAAAACTGTTGTAAATGCTTATTATGATCCCAATAGGTATTAACAACACAATAATACACAATACTATCAATACCGAGATGCTTTTGACAACTATTTCGATAATAGAATCTCCATCAAATGCTATTAGTTCCTTCCATTTTTCTTTCACCTTAGGTAAAAACGGATTGGTTGTTTCTTTTTCTGAATTATATGCCATAATCTTCTTAATTTACAAAATCAGTTTTACTTGTTCTTAGAATAAACCTATACGAATCAACGCCTTTGATACAAGCCCTACATTGCACTTGTACTATAAAATAGAAAGAGAGAAGAACTCTTACAAACAACGTTCATTTCTAGAACTCACCATTCTCATTAACATATCCTCCCTTTACATCAGGGGTATTACATAAGTCCTTAATATATTTACGTATTTCCAAAGAATCTGTCAAATATGATGCGGAAGGATCTTTCCCATTAATGGAGATAACCACCTGTGTGTAGTTATTTCTATTATCTTTATCTTTTGACGAAGTTTTCAAAGACAACGTATGTTTAAATATATATTCTCGTTCTTTTTCGATATTCACATTTGGTTTTTCAGAATACTCTATTCGTAGTTCATCCTTTACATTGTAACTATCATAATATTTAGAAAAATTTCTACGCAATAGAATAGTGTTGTTTATCATCCCTGTTTGAGTTAAGTCCTCTGCTTTTATTACATAGGTATTGCCAGATGACTCTTTCACCGTTACTGTTACAAACTCCATCAGATCCTTTGAAACTGTTAGGTCGTAATCAAATTGTGACCACTCGTCATCTGTAGAACAACAGGACAACACACAAAGCATTGTAATTACAATAATACTTGACTTTCCAATAAATTTTTTCATAAAGCAATACACTTTGTTCGTGTCGTGCGCAACTTCTATATAATTAAACTGTTATTGATAATATTCAGATGGCTTTATCGTTTTAAAAGGCAAATTTAATCCATCATTTTTTAATAATAATACGTCCATTATGTAGATAGATCCCATTACGTACATTATCCACGGGTATTCTCAATCCGTTTAAAATGTAATAATTGTCACTACTCTTACTGTTTCCTATAATTTCTTCTATTCCTGGATGTATTTTATAAGTAAGATACCCCGGAACGTTATTTGCATCTATTCGTGCATAGTTTTTATCGATATTATCTTTTTTATATGTTGTTCCATTACCTCCATTAACTTTTAAACAATTGTAGAACATATTTATTGAGTACCAAACATTATCTGTCGTCCACCATTTATCAACATAAATTGTTGATAGTTGGCTACAGTTATAGAACATATTTGACATATCTTTCACATTAGTCGTGTTAAAACTGCTCAAATCAAGTTGGGTTAGTTTTGAACAATTCTCAAACATGGCTTCCATTTTACTAACGTTCTTTGTGTCAAATTTTGAAACATTTAGTATGACCAAATTACTGCAATTCATAAACATGCTGTCCATGTTTTCTACTAATTCCGTATTGAAGCTATCAAGGTCTAATGTTGAAAGATTCTGGCAGCCGTAAAACATATAGTTCATTTCTTTTACATTGCTTGTGTCAAAATTGCTGATATCTAATTCTTTAAGATTGTTACATTCAAAGAAAAGGCTTCTCATTGTCGTAACATTCTTTGTTTGCCAATTTTGTAGATTGAGTTTTTCTAGGTTTCTACATTCACCAAACATTGTTCTCATTGTCAATACATTTGTAGTGTTGAAATGGCTAAGATCCAAACTTGTAAGATTACCACAACCATAGAACATCCAGTTCATATCTGTCACGTTTGATGTATCGAATGAGGTAAGATCAATTAATTTCAAATTATAGCAATTGTAAAACATTATATACATACTTGTGACATTCTCTGTAGAAAAATTGGAAAGATCTAGTTTTTTTAGAGCATTACACTCAGAAAACATAGCACTCATTGTTGTGACTTTATCTGTAATTAAATGAGTGACATCCAGTTCTTCTAACTCTTTACATTCTGCGAACATTGCCTGCATTGTCGTCACATTCTTTGTATCAAAATTACTGATATTTAGCTTCTTTACTTTATAACAACCACTAAACATTGCCCTCATTGAAACAACATTTTCTGTTTTAAAGTTGTTTACTTCAATGTTCTCCAGGTTGATACAATGGTAAAACATGCCATACATGTCTGTTACTTTCCCTGTATTTAGGTTATTTTCCATGCCTGTAATATCTATTAGCTTCTCACAAGAATAAAACCAGCGTCTTGTAGATGTTGGCTCAACATTTTTAAAGCTGTTTTCAAAAACCACATGAGTCAAGCTCTCATGAATGACAGGAATCCATTTGGGCGTATCTTCTTCGAGTGTTGTAACGTCTGGTCCGTACCAGACAGCTGTTATTTTCTGACCGTCATATACCTCTCCTGCAGAAAGGGATACTTTACTGGCTAAGAAATAAAGAGTTGAGTTTCCTTCACACCACACGGCATATGCCATATCACTATTCAGTTCGTTTCCTTCTGATAAATCAGAAGTGTAAGAAAAAGTACTTTGCTGGTGAGCAAAGGCAAAGGAGCAACAAAGTTGTGCTACGATAAAAATATAAAATAAACGTTTCATATTAATAGATAATTTAAGATTAATCGTCATCAGAAGTAAAGTCGGCACAGCAATCGATAGGCTCATTTATAGCGTAGACTATAGTCTCATCCCATTCGTCCTTTATCTGTTGCTTCTGGATGGAGTCAGTAGTAGTATTGAGCTGCTCCTGATATAATCCAGCATAATACCACCTGCTGACGCTTTGGTATGCAGATATCAATCCAGCCCAGCATCTGGTGGTATAATCGATGTCAATATTGTTCAGGCGGAGGCAAATTTCTCTTAGCAGCCAGCGGTAGCGTGCGGAATCCGACGTGTCCGTCCCCATATATCCTCGTTCCAGATACTTATCTATCTCAGTCTTCATAGCGTTGTGCCACAGCCAGTCGAACTCACGTCGCATGTTGCCATTATAGCTATGCAGTGTGGTGGCCATGGTGTCTACGAGTTCATATAGTCCCTGTTCCCCTTCAAAATATGCAGGATTGATACAGGAGCGAAACATGCACGTTGTCCGCTGTTCTGCTGAGTTGATACAGTCCTCCATCCAGAGCAACGTGTCCGTCGGTACGTCGAAGTATTCTTGTACGTTGGTCGCCCACCTTAAGTTGCTCCGTTCCTTTGGTTCCGACGAACAAGAGGAAAGAATCACCGTTCCTGCTGACCAAGTCAGACATAGTATGTACCAAAGCCTACTCATACTACTATTCTGTCTCATGTATTTCTGAACAGATTATCATTTTATTTCATTTCTGTAACGCCTTTCTTCCTTTTGTCAAGGTAAAGGGTCAATACATCAGGAGTGGCCGCCAGCTTTTCTAAATAATCAGCTAAATTCTCACGCTTTATATCGGTATTGTCCCCTATGATGATTGAAGTATTTATTGTTAATGCTCCAGCAACGGTTGCTGGTCCCCATGTTAGTCGATGCACTAAATTGTAAGAGTCTTCGTGTGGCTGGGCATATTGCTTAATAGTATATTTGGCCCTTACGATATATGTTTGATCTAACTTATCATAATGCATTTTCAAATCATAATATGTCCGATTTGTGATCTCCTCACCTATTTTGGTCCATTCGTCACCAGGATTTTCTTCTGTTGTCCACTTTTTTTCTCCATTCTTTCCTTCGTACTCATACCAAACAGATGTGGCATTTATCCAGTCGTTATCACCTATCTTTATAGATTTTACCTGTCCTTGTTCGTCCGTATATTCCAATGATACATTGACAAATTCTAACAGACTGGGAGACATCTTAAGACTATAAGTAACGTCAGCCTGCTCTACCCAGGTAAAGAAGCTTACAATTTTTTTAGCAGACAATGTGCTGTCATTTTGACTGTAAACTGCCTGAATCTCGATGTTTTGTCCTATAATGCCTGTTTTGAGATCAGTGACTACAAACAAACTGTCGTTTAACTTTGTAAACTCGTCAATTGTCACGTCAAAAGACACAGAGGAATATTCTTGCTTGGGGGAAAAAACAGCCTTGAGAGTATCGCCAACAAAACACTGATGGTATGTTTCTGTCAAAGACTCGCCAGTAGTAATATTGGTTAGTTGGAATGCACCAGCCTCACTATCTGTCAGCTTTTCCCGAGTATTTGTATTTGACTCGTCTCCTGTAGAATCACCACTAGTGTCTTTGCCTGTCGATTCTTTATCCGATTCTTTTTCTGTGGAGTCTTTGTCCGTCTTTTCTTCTATCGGTTTTTCATTTTTTTCTATGGGATCGTCTCTATCACATCCAGTGATTGAAAACAATGCTGCTATCATCATTACAGCAGACAAAATTTTTAAAGCATTCTTTTTCATTTTGTATACACTTGGTTTGTCGTCGTGCGCAACTTTAAAAAGTTATTATTCTAATCGGATTAGAGTAGAACCCGTTGATTCTTTTTTACCAGTATTTATTTGAATAGCGTATATTCCATTATGCAGAAAAGATAAGTCAATAGTGCTATTTTTACTTGAAACCATTTTGTTACCATTGGTTGAGAATACTGTTATTTCATACTTTCCTAAGTAAGGTAGTCCAGACATTTCATCAATCACTTGAAGTTGTTTGTTGACGATTTTTATTTTTATACCACTTGGTTGTTGCATCGATAATTCGTCGATTCTTTCAGGTATTCCTAAAATATGAAGTAAGCCTGCGTAAGTATTGACCTCTCCGTAACCATATGTATTGTTAGGATAGTCTAACGTTTCATCAGGACGTGAACAGGTCTTTGACAATGTTTCTTTTATCTCATCTGGAGTAAGATTTGGCTTTGCTTGTAACCATAGTGCTATGGTCCCCGCCATCATAGGTGATGAAATTGAGGTACCATGGAAAACATGGATTTCACTTTTATTTCCCCAATTATCATATACCCAATCATGTTTGTTTAAGAAATCATTAGGGCCAAAGCTGTTATGTGCGGTTGCAATGTTAACACCGGGAGCTACCACTTCGGGCTTCAGATGATTTCCCCACGAAGGGCCAAGTGACGAGAATGGTGCTATTCTGTCTTTTGGGTATTCGCTTGAAAAAACAAAACGTGATGTAACAGATCCTACAGAAATGACACTTGGCGACTCAGCCGGCCAGGCTATTGTGTGTGTATTATTAATGCAATCTGATAGTTTATCTGCCTGTAGAGCATGTATATATGGCGTAAATATTGGATTCGTGTACATTTCACACGGGGAGTCACTGGAGATTGCAACCCTAATTCCATCACCAATTTTATAATATTGTCCTTGAGGTGATTTCCATAAATGGAAATGATTATACAGCCATGAAGATAAAGTAGAACCATCATTAGGTGATACTTCTATGCTAAATTGATACAGATTTCCATTGATATACGATGGAACGTCAACAATTTTAAATGCCTCGACATAAACTATGCCTGAAGAATCAGGATGTGATATTGCATCAAAATAACATGTGTCGCCTTTCAAATTGTCCAAAACACTAGTGTCTACAATGATTGTTTTCTCTATGCTGTCAGGTCCCAAGATAATAGAAACTTTTTGCGAGTATTCGGTTAATAAATAACAATCAATAACTTGAGCCTGTGACATTGTTGAAGTGGTGTCGGCATATGAGGTTCCGTCAAAACAGGCAACGACAACACCTTTATTTGCTGCTTTTGTCATAGTTGCATATGACTGGCCGTCATTTCCTGCGCCTGCAACAATAATACGTCCTGGACCTACCAACTGGGATAATGCTTCGTTTTCAAGTATGCATGGATCTGTAATTGACAAATGAAAGCCAAGACTAAGATTGACAACACAAGGTTGTCCTACAGCCTCAGCATAGTCAAATATGCGTTTAATTGCTAAAATAAAATTGGCAGTTGTTCCATTTGTGTTTTTTGTTAAATCCCCTCCTGTAACTTTCGCATGTTCGTCAATTCTTATTTGGGCAGGAATCTCTGCCAAAACAATAGTACTTTCGGGTGCTATCCCGCAATATGAATGCCCACTTTTGGAATATACTTTTGAGCCGGCCATCACACTGGCCACACGAGTGCCGTGTTGCGTGTTAGTGATAGCTGAATGTTTTAACTCCATCAATTCATTCGGATTATAACCACGCCCATTAATGCCATTCTCTTCAGCGTCTGTCATGTCATAATAATAGGCTATACGTGTATGACCTGTTGAGTCAAGAAACATGAGATGAGTAAAGTCAAATCCACCGTCTACGAGACCGGCTATGACCCCTTTTCCGGCAAATGCCTGAGTTAGGTTCGTCCCTGCCCATGCTTTGTCAGCTCCCAAACGTTGAGGTGTTTCATCCATTGTGGGTATTGGCATCTCATGTGCTTCTATTCTTTCTACACGGACGTCATTAGCAAGTTCTATTAGTTGGTTTATTGGGATATTTATAATGTAAATATCGCCAATGCTGTCTAACAGATAGCAGTCATGACTTCTTGTTATGTCTTTTACATCATAATTCCCACTCATTTTCATTAGGGCACTAATAGTGGGTTGTTGGTATATAGCTGTGCCTCTTGCTTTTGCTGATGTTTGTATGTGGGTCAAATTAACCAAATACTTAGACATTTTTGCATATGGATTTGCTACACATGGAAGGTGCATTAAAATAATAAAAACTAGTGGCGCAAATCTAGCTACGCCATATATTTTATTATTTGTTCCTTTTTTGCAGTTCATCATTAAGAGCTATTTCCGTCCGAGCAACACCCATTATTCGGCAAATTAATCTATAGTTCTAGGTTCACTTATGATACGAAAAAAGGCGTAGGTGCTGTTCTTCTGCCCATCCTGGACTCGTAGGCTCTCGCATTGCCTCTCACAACAGGATAGACAACGCCATTAGCCCACGCCAGTACGAACTATATATAATATAAAGTATATAGAAACGTACCACGTGACGATTCGGTTGTCATTTGCCTGCTTGTGAATTAGGAACTTGCGAGATTCACGAGTCACAAGGACAAACGTTCGAAAACGTCTTTCTCATATATAAGACCGCCCGCTTTACCCCTAAGGGCTAACTGACGATGGTGCAAAGATACGAATTTTTGGTGTTCCCTCCAAATTTTTTGCTCGGAAATTGAAGAAAAAAATGACTTTGGGGTTAGGGCAATGATTAAACTTTGCTAAATGTGGGTATTTTATTTAACATTTCTGTAGAGTTCGTGACGACATGTTGTCACGGACATGTGTGGAGTTTTTAATACTTTTGGGGGCGCACTCGTGTGGAGTGGCGCTTTTATCTTTTTTGTTTAATTAATTCAAATTATTCGATCATGTTATTGAGAGAAAAATTGACAAGTGATTTTGCCGGGATTATCCTGGGCACAGTGAAGAACAATGGATGGCTGACGGAGATCAGCGATGGTGTGGGCATCAACAGGAAAGACTTCTGCAGGAAGCGGTTGGCGACCATGCAGCTGCACCGCGTACTCCGCATCCTGACAGGGATGGCATGGAAAATGACGTGGTGGAAATTCAGCATCGTATGGATGGCACTCGGGAATCTGATCTTCAAGATGGGAGACCAGCAGTTCTTTGAGTTCTCTGACGAGATGAAGAGATTGAGGAAACACAACGGCAGTCATCGTAGAAAGTAAAGAAAAATGAATCATCAAGTCGTGGAGGAGCTCGCCCATGCCGGCGAGGCTTCTCCTCTTATCACGCATGAGGTAGAGCAGCTCGACACCTTCCGGCTGACCTCGACCACGGAGATTGCAGAGGAGGTGTTTCTGTTCCGACTTTTCGGAAAACCGTGCTTTCCACGAAGGGAGCTGACCACCATCACAGGAGCGGCGAAGAGCGGCAAGACGTTCTTCACGTCGATGGCTATGGCATGCGGTGCCATAGAGAAGTCGCCAGCCCTTTCTGATGACGTCCATCCTCAAAATGGGACTGGTAGTGTGCTGGCCATGGAGCGCATCAGGGAGGAGCCGCTCAAGGTGATGTGGTATGACACGGAGCAGAGCCGAAACACGACGAAGGAGATTCTCGTCAACCGTGTCGGCAGAATGATCGGAAATGCTGACAAAACGCCTTTCCCCGATGAGTTGTTCTACGTGTTCAACATGCGGGCTGCCACGGTGAAGGAGCGACGCGACATGCTGGGCGTGGCCATTGCCACCTACCGGCCCGACATCGTCGTTCTTGATGGCATTGCCGACCTGTTGACCGACATCAACGACGGCCCGAAGGCGCAGGAGCTGATGGAGCAGCTGCTGCACCTGGCCGACGAGTATGACTGTAACATCACGACCGTCATCCACCTGAATCGCTCGGGTGAGAAGAGCAACCTGCGCGGATGGCTCGGCTCGGCACTGATGCAGAAGTCGTTCGAGGTGTTCAACTGTGCACCGATAGGACAGGGCGAGCTGTTCAGCGTGGAAATGAACACGAGCCGCAAATACCGCAATGACCAGAA
>JAEEGL011676128.1_pt1 | contig 12242 bp, 3 predicted proteins | sample 9134231 | NCBI WGS metagenome assembly JAEEGL01 (sample SAMN16246548, study PRJNA631951) | gut metagenome | biome: gut microbiome; feature: rumen; material: fiber-attached | host: Bos | place: Iran: Karaj | collected 2018-10
CAAGCGTCGATGCAATTATCGAGGATTCGTGCCATCATTTCACGTAGCTTCTGTTCATTATACTTGGCAACCTTGGATTTCGCCTTGTCTCCGACCTCTGCTTTGAGATTCTCGCGCACAAATTTCTCTGTAAGCTTGCGAACATTAACCATATTAGCCTGCCACGATGACGGATGTGGATATGACCTTGAAATGTACTTTTTCAGTTCTTCAATATGGGGGATAATCAAATCCTTGTTCTTTTCCGAAGAAACGTTTTCAACAAATTTTACGTCCAGTGACGTTTTGTCGCTTAATGCAGCAAGATCTGCGCCATTAAATGCTGCAATTGCATTGTCGAGACAAGTGATGTCTACACGCTCGTTTCTTTCTAAGGAAAGCAGCGTTCCAAAGTGGCTGGAAAGCTCCGGCATAGCCCACACAACAGGCATTGTCCAGTGACGGCTCCACGCATTAATACTCTCAGTTCCTGTCGCATTCTTCCAAACGTTCTTAAGAGCACTTGACTTTGTTGAATACGCCAGCTCATCAATTTCCTTCTTCAGTTTATCTTTGAAATTGCTCTCAGTCTGGTCAAAGGATTCTTTGTGAAGCTTCTTGAGGAGTGCTTCGTATTCGTCGTTGGAGAAGTTCCCAAGGCCGGTTTTTGCAATGTATTTTTTCAATGCATCCAGCGGATTGTCGATGTTCTCAATGGCTGCCTGCATATGCTTCTCCAGCACCTGGATAACCGCTTTTTTCTCTTCAAGAGAATATCCGACCCACTTATTGATAGATATTTCACGCATGGCCTGCAGCGCATTGATCCAATCATAGTCCAACTTTGCATATACGCTTCCCGGGATACGGATGTAGTTCAGCTTGTTTTCCAGTGTGGACCGTACCTTTTCCACGGACTCAGCAGATCCATTCAAAGCTTTGTTTACGACGCCGACCATTTCGAGGTCAAGAATCAGTTTCTCGATTCTGTCGCAAACGGCCTCCTCTTTCCACTGCCAGATCTCTTCCTCCATGGATTTCTTCAGCATTCCAAACAGCGTATTGAAGCTGAAGCCATACTTTTCGCAAACCTCTTTTGCCTTTTCGGATTTCTGGAATATAAAGTTCGTAATGCCGTTGAGCAGGAGGCTCTTGTTTCCAAGAAGCTGCGCCATTACGTTCTGGTAAACCTTAGGATTCTCCTTAACGATCCCGACAGTCTCCTCCATAATGTCATTCTGATTGCCGGATTCCAGAATAAACCCGTTGTATTTATCAAGAATCTCAACGACCTTATCTTTCAAACCGGAGTATTCAGAATTGTCGAGGTATTTTAGGCCCCAGATAGGATATCCGTTCCTCGGGATCCTGATCTTGATATTCTTTCTGCACTCATAGATATCGCCGATCTCATTCTCATTGAGGCCAAAGATTTTAGCACTGATTTTCTTGAATCTTTTTTCTACATCGCTTTCACTAGACAGCTTCATGCCGGCTTTCTTCCCGGCACACATATCAACGACCATAACCGGAATCGTATTTTCATCGAGCTTATGGGAGTTGTTGCCGTCAAACCACGTGTATTTGCCGATATAGAATTTGAAGGCAAAGCCTAGCAGATAGCTGCATATCGTAGTGCTGTAATAACCAAGTTCCTGCTGCAGACCGTTCCAAAGATCAGTAAGAAAAACCGTTCCGGTTGCCATCTGAGCATCCAGGTAGGAGACCAGTTTCGCAACGCTTTCCGCAGCGATTGTTCCGCTCATCTGTATCGCTTCTTCCGCGGTTGCGCAATCAAAAACATTCCCGTTTGGATTTCTCAGTTCTTCCACAACGTCCGCCCACTGCGCGTTGTAATTCTTCAAAACCGGGTCAGCCTTATCGTTGTGATCCGCGCGAATAACAGCAAGGGCGGCGGACGGTGCGGAAACGCTCTTGTAAACGGTACTCTTTTTTATAAAGCGTTCAGGAACATGGGGAAAGAGCTTAAAGACCAGCTTTTCGTAATTGGAAATAACGTTCTTATTTGAAAAGGCCGTAGCAATCCCGCTCTTAGTCACAAAGAGCATCTCTTTGCCCAGTGCTGTGCTAACCCATGTATTACAGAGCAAATCGGCTTCATTATTATAGTTTTTTGAATTAACCGTGTTACCGCTGCGTTGAGCAAGGGTCGCATTTGCACAGTGAGTATACCATTGATCAGACTGGGTTGAAGGCAAGGGATAGCGAAGGATACAAGCCATCATCCTGCCGGTCGTATCTTTGTCTATGTCTTCCTTGACAGTGGCTTTGATTTTTTCAATTTCTTCAAGCTTTGGGAGCGCGATCACAAGAAGGCCAAACTTATAGAATGTTTTAGCCACCTCGGTTTGAAGCTCGCCCAGTTTAAAACGGATTTGCTGTGTTGTGCCCCAACAGGTCGATATTTCAAGCCGCTTCACAACCGGCTTGTCATCCGGCGCAAATTGCTTTTTCAGTGCGGCGCCAAAGGGGCTCTTGGCATCGAAGAGCTTTGTCAGAGGAGATGTTTGCTTCAGCTTATCGATTTCGGCCTGCAGCTCATTGGTCCCGCCAGAATACGGCAGCTCGATACGTCTGTCACCATTTTCAGGTGCAAGTGTCAATACGTTGATTCCGTCTGAATCTTTGCCTGGTCCAAGTGCCGTGAGATATTCCCCGACTGCGTCCTGGGAAAGCTGACCGCAGAAACAGTCAATAAGGGTTTTCTCGGTCGCCTGGATGCTCTTGCTTCCTTTGGTCCGGCGCATCGTTCTGGTAGAGCCAACCGTTGCGAGCAGAAGCATTGCAACTTTGAAAACGCGGAGCGCATTCTCATCATTAATAAGATGATGGACTTTATTATAGTGCGCAAGCGCATCTTTCGCATTCTGGCTTAGGTCCTTCATGCCACCAGAACCGCTGACAAAATAGTAATCCCACAGATAATCCGGAGTGACCCATTTCCAATCATCCGGTCCATTGTTTTTGATATATGCTTTGAAGCCATCAGCTTCATCACTCTTCATGAATTTGAAAATGCTTCTATTGGAAGCCGCATCACCGGCAATCCGGGACACAAGATTCACCGACATGGGATGCATCGGGAAAATCTTTTTCCAGTCGGCAGCGCTCATCTCAACGCTGGGGTCCGGCATGAAACTGCTAATTCTGCTCTGAATAGAATTGTATAAGTTATCACATTCCTCGGCCCAGGCGGTAGCCATGCCGTCTTTTGTGATAATACTTTCGCCGATAAGCTTGAGGGTAGTATCTTCACTCAGATTGATCTGGATCTTATGGAAACGAGCCTCCGAATGATTCAGATTGGCCTGGACATTCTCCGTCGCAAGGCCGGGATACTGGTGGATCACATAGATAATATAGAGCGGCACATCTTCCTGGGAGAATTTAGAGAGCTGTTCAATGATGTTCAGATCGTTGTAACGTATATAATCCGTAAATTCATCCCAGATAATGAACATACCTGTTTTCTTTAGATCGGGGTTACCGGCAAACACGTCCTTCAGCCAGGCCTTGAAGGTATCTATATTCGAAGCGGCAAGCCCAACATTCAAGTTTTCAAGAATCGCCTGGGCAATGTTACAGGCAGTGACATCGCTCTGCTGTACTTTTTCATAGAATTCCTCAAAGGTGTCATAAGGCGCCCAGAACTCCTGATAGTCGCCGCTGTCAAATTTGTCTTTTAACGTTCCTTTGAATTCCCTGGTTTTTGCGCGAACAGAGTCGATCAGAGAGCTTCTTCCGGTATATGTAAAACTATTATCGTTCAGAATTGTCCGAACAGAACGTTCAATCTCAAAAAGAAATTTCGAGGCGGTGGTCAAACCAGCGCATTCACCATCGCGGAAAGTGACATAGTATCTTCCTTTTCTGCGTATGTTAAGGAATTTGTCCTTTACATCTGCAAAAAGGCGATTTTTGGTCATAAAGTTCTCGACGACGGTATAGTCGTCCTGAAGTAAATGCTGCAGGACGAGGGCAGAGTAAGACTTACCAGTTCCATAGGAACCTTGGATCCAAAAGTGCCAAACGTCGTTTTTGATGTCGTCCGGCTTCAGGGATTTGTTGATCATGCGGATTGCTTTGACCATATCGTCGTTTACGATATAGTGCTTCCAGAAATCGTTATCATCTTTTTTGCTGCTCAAATTGATAACCGATTCATAGCCTGGCGTGAGCTCAATAAAAGCATCATACTTTGCCATGATCACATACCTCCCAAAACCAAATCAACAACATCAAGAGAAGTCTTTTCGCTTGACAGAATAACATTATCCAAATCAGCCACAAAAGAGACTTTCAGGAAGTCCGAATAGTTACCCGCTATTTCCCGCAGCATCTCTTTGAACGCAGCTTCATCCAGCCCAAAAACCGTTACCGGGTCCATTCCGGGGAAATTTTCTGGCCGCTCATTCCGGATTTTTCGCAGTTCGGTCAGCGTCATCGTGTAATGACCGCCAAGCTTTTCCGCATATCGATAAAGCGCGTACAGTATAGCCGCAGGCTCTGGCGTGGACCAACCTTTTTTATAGAATCTATATGAATTTCCGCTTTGGATCGGTACACCCAATTCTAACGTATTTCCAATTGGGCTATATACGAAAATCTCAGACAAGGACGTAATTGCGTTGGACCGAGTTGATGCTGAGTAAATGTCATCGATCATATCGATTAGTTCGTTTTTTTCGTACACTTCTCCACAGGGAACTGTTAACAAATACCACTTTACAAGGGTAGAATTGTAAGCAAGATTATCCCAAATAACTGCCCAAACAAACGGGTGATACGGTCCAATCTCAATCAGCTTTTCTCCAAGAGCAGTAATCTGACCATTCTGCTTTTGCGTAACATTTTGTTCAATGATTTCTGCTTCTTTAAGATACACTTTTAGTGCGTCATATTGTCTGTTCCCAAGGGCTTTGGAATTCCAGCAATCATTTCCCTCTTCAAAAAAGTGTTCAAGCCAGCTGCTTCTTAGGCCAAAATGCTGATATCGATTCATTCCCTTTAAATCCATAGTATTACCTCCCTGGGTTGTTGTAAGCGATCTTGCTACTTTGCAGCCTTTCGCTATTTCCGTAATACATAAACCACAATGTACACATCGTTGTTGTTCAATGCTTATCCTTTTGTTTTCGTCAATCGAAAATGCTCCAGTAGGACACTCTACAGAACAAGAATTGCACCCTATGCAATATGCCACTTTATTTGCAAGGTTTCTAAGCCAGCTGATAACAAACCTATCCATTTTGGAGTATGGGAAATAGGTTATAACAGAGCCATCTTCTGAAACAGTGAAGTGGAATGTGGTTCCACGAATAACCTGTTCGCATTCATTATTATTTCTTTCAGTTATTGGGCCCGCAATTCTTGCAACTTCTATCCAGCTCTGTTTTACCCCGCTAAGGACAAACTGGATTGAATCGTCCTGTATTATCTCATGTACTCTATTTCCGCCATTAGAGAGGCCCCGCCCGCCAAATCGTCCTTTCCAACCGCCTTGAGCAACATATTTTTTTATTTCCTTTTCAGGTTTATTTGCGGCGGCATAGTCTTCAACACATTTCAAAAAGGGCTCGAGGTCGTCTTTATAGATAACATTTGCAATTCCGTCCCACCATGCAGAAGACATCGGGCATACTGCACAGCCCACTCTGAACAGCCCATTTTTATATGCTTCATTGAAAAAGATGTTTCTATCAAGTATATATAAGAACACTTCTGCTGTTCCCCATGATAGAATTGGGCTACAATTGACTTGATTGAAATGCTTTTTCCCTTCCGAAAGCTCAGAATAAGAAGCTCTCTGATCACTCTCTTGCGCTCTGACGCCATCATACACAACAGCCTTAACAGTGTTTCCGCCAGAAAGTTCTTTCAGCTTCAACAGTGTTGGAACTGATTTATGGACCCCACAACACCATCTGAGCCTTCTCCCCGGTGGACCAAATTCTTTCCACGATTCTTTAGCTGAATAAATAGATGCCACAGTCTGTAAATTTAGGTTGGGGTAATGCTTTCGTGCACGCTCCACGGCTTGATAAGTTGCAGAAAGCTCCATGCCGGTATCACCAAAAACAACAACAAACTGGTCAGGCGCTAATGCACGTTGAACTAAATCCAGTAGTACAATAGAATCTTTTCCCCCGCTGAACGCCACAACAAACTTGAAGCCTTTTGCTGAATACTCCTCATTCGTTGACCTGATAAAATTCAAAGCATGCTGTACCAGCCCTTCTAAAATTGATTTATTTTGCGCTATCAAGTCAGCAATGTTGATGGCGTCTAACTGCCGAATTGAAGAGTCTTTTATTTCAATGGTAGGCTTCTCATAGAAGCTTCCTCCCTTTGCCTCAGCAATTATTTTGCCATTCAGAACATATTTCCGGATACCCTCAGCCCATAGAATCGGCGCGTCAGTATCAGGATAGTCCCAGTATTTGTACATTTCAAAGAAGTCAAGTTCTTCTTTGAACACAGGCCGTATTTCTTTTTGGATCGGCACTGACACATCAATTTTGAAGATGCCGTATTCGTCCAGCCAGCGATATCCGTACATAGTATTATTTTCCTTTACTTTTTGCTTACAGTCACTCTGCTGTTATTGTCCGTCCAGAAGAAGCGAAGATCGCCTTCAACCGTGGTATGAACATTGGTCGATTTTTCCATGCCATGAATAAATCCCTTCCGCAACAGGATCCCGCGGAACTCTTCTGCAGTGAATTCTCTTGGCAACTCATAATCCCGATTGATTTCTGCCCATAGAACGTCACTAAACGACTTGTAGTTGGAGTTCTTCCTCACGAGTGCGGCATCAGGTGTCTTCATGTCATTTTCGCCACCAACAGCAACAGTAGCAAAACCGACATCAAAGGATGAGAGCACGCTTTTCAGCATATGAACGGTCCAGGTTGCACCGCTTGGAAGCGCCGGCAGCGTCGAATAAAAGTAATCGTTAATATCGTCCAACGCCAGATAGTCATCGCCGTCAAGTAGCTCTTCCAGGCTCTGGCGCAGAACGGAAAGAAAGTCATTATCGATATGGCAGTCTTCAGTCAGCACATAGCGATATTCATCATACATGAGGAAGACTTTATCCCTTGGATTCTGGTTTGCTGCTAACATCATCCACGAAAATGTTGCTCTCGGAGATGTTGATCCGATAGATGCAATCCGATCCATGATCTCGTCTCTGGTCATTATACCGTTTTGCCGCTTAGCCCAATGGCCCATCAAACCGAGATATGTTTTGGGGTAGTCCGGCTCTGTTTCCCAAATGTGTTTTTTGTCTGCAAATACAAATTTGTGTCCTTTGTATTTGACCTTCTCAAACAAATATCTTGTCAAATCGTAAAGCTCGATCTGCGAGTCAAATCCACCGTTGTCAAAGAAGAAATCGTCGAGACGGGCATGCAGCTCGTCATAAAGCATCTTTGCAGATGTATACCCGCCTTCACGAAGGAATTGACCTTGCAAAGTGGATAATATGATATCTGCTGCCTCGTCAAAATCTTCGATGTTGTTCTTGTAATAATAATTTTTGTTCAAAATTACAATACTGTCAATATCCAGCATTGCATTTAAAACGCTGGTCTTAATTGTTGGGAAGGCCGCCCTGATCTCATCCAATGATACCCCGTCAGTCGAAGCCTTTATAAGTGCAACAAGCTTTGCCATCTGCTGAGAATCAACGGTTACTTTTTTGGCATCACCGACAGGCAGAGCCTTCTCCCGGACGAGATATTGAATCTCAACTTTTTTGAGGCTGACACCACACAAGGAGAGAGCAACAGCCATTCGGTTTATCAGGCCCCTTGTATCATGGTTGGTTTCAGCGTAGAGATTTTTTCCAATTGCTTTCGGCGCCCTCATTTTCGTAGAATCAGCCGCAACATCCGGAGAAGTGCTGCCAGACAGCGAGGTGCCGTCAGCAATAGTTCGCGGGTGGTCTACTCGGAGCATAAACAGCAGCTTAGTATACAAATCCGCCCAACTGCTGAAGTCCAGCGATTCGTGGTCCAGATACTTCAAGCGAACTGGTTTTGTAAACGACAAATCTCCGATTTCCTTGAAATCCAGGACTTTGACATTTGCGGGCAATCGTACCGGCTTTTTCGCTTCATCATCTTTGTGCAGAAAACCATAATAAAGCGGGATAGCCTTTGAGATGTCTTCGCGGGTACTATACTGAAGAACAAAAGGAAATTCCAGGTTCTTTGCACACTCCAAGACCTTGGTGAAATCGTTCCCCTTTTCCAACTCGAAGAACGGTTTTTCAATAAGCCCATTCTCGAGACATCTGTCTTGGATAAACTTCAATTTGTCCGCATAGCTTCTTGCGTTTTCAGGCCCCACACGAAGCGCAGCCCACTGACAGAATTCCTTTTCTTTTGTTCGAGCAGCGGCGGAAACGTTCTTCGCTTTTGCCCCTGATAAAGTAGTAATATACTCCATATACAGGTGCATTGATGATGTAAGACGTTCCCGTTGATTGTCTGCAAGTACAAGAAAATATGGATGTTTTTCGATCACGCTCCAATAGGCAGAAAGGCTTTCCATCTCCTGAATCGTAAAGAGATCTGAAACAACAGAGCATTCCGCCTTCAAAAAGCGTGAGAGCACATGAAGCCCACTTGTATAGCGGCTGCAATCAGACGACGGCAGTTGCTTGACAGTTTCCAGCCAATGGTAGAACTCATTCTCGCCAGTTAGCGTGGGCTGTGTTTGAGGCTGCTCATCCGGTAATCTGCTCTGAATTGGCTTATCGGAATACTTGTAGTTCATTCCACATTGCTCAGACCAACTGGCGCCGTTCAAAATACGCTTGATTGTTGTCAGGCGAGCAATCGCTCCCGTTTTATCGCGGATTGTCTCTGCAGAAACACGGATATCCCCGTACTCCTTCAATGCGTCATGAATGCGCTTAAAGAGAACAGGGTAATATTCCTGCAGTTTTTCGTCGGCGTCTGTACGAACCGCTGGATCAGATCCGGTTGAAGCAGCTTTTCCTGTAGTAGCAGCAGGAATCACTTCTTGCTCGCGTGAAAGCAAATAGTACCGCTTTTTCCCATTTATTTCTGCTGTTCCAAACAGGTCTTGTGGGGCTCGATAGGAATAACCACTCCCTTTGCAGGCAGCATTAATCTTAACCTCCACCACATGAATAGGATCTTTTGCACCAAATGTGTAGAGATTATTCTCAATGATTCGGTTATAGATTTCAGTAGTTGTTAGTGGCTTGTCAGCATTCTGCAACACAGCAGAAACAGCCTCTACAATGGTCATTTTTTGTTCTTTTTCGCTCTTCGGAAGCTGAATGCTGGCCGGTTCCTGTCTCTCCTCCACGCTGTTCGTTTTCTTTTCATACAGAACTGCAACATTTTCATAGTCAACATAGCATGCATCAAGGATTCGTTTCAAATTTTCCATGATGTCGTTTGCAGAACGGTTTGTTTCCACGAACAATCCCGGTGCAAATTCTTTTGGAACCTTCATCATGGTTGAGGCAGCACTGTCCGCAACGATTGGAAGATTCGCGTTTCCAAATTTTTTCCCCGTGATTGCAGCAATGTAATGGGGATAGTCGTCATTGATTACTTTCAGAAAATCCAAATACAACTGTCGCCAAGAATCAGCCTTTATTACCGTATCCTCAAAATAGGTCAGAGAGATTGGTTTCGTAAATGCAAGAGATTGGGGCTGGGCAAAGTTGTATTTAACCCCCTCTTCGGAGAAAAGCTGAGGTTCAGGTTTGTCTTCATGATGTGCTGCCTTTTGGACATTATTGTCAATCACTGCGTATCTTCCGGATTGATAGGTCGCCCACTCCGCCTTGGCTAAGATTGTTTCTACAGACTCCTCCGATACATTCAAGCTTTTTGCAAGGCCTCCAAGAAAGGCGCCATTAGAATTAACAGCACAAACTGCACGAAGCAACTCATGTAGCTTGTTTTCTAGAACAGCGGAATCCTCGGGGCTATTGCTTTGTTTCTCGATTCCCGCAACCGATCCGTCACAGATAGTTTCAGATGTCTTCTCATCTGTAGCCTTCGTCTTGCCATTTCGGGCTTCGTCCACCTTTATTTGGAAATCTTGGCCTACGTTGATGTCTGCTGTTTCGTGCTCTGCCGCTTCCGGCAACGCATTATTGATTGTGTTCGGTTCTTGCAAAACAGATGGAGCGACATGAACAGCAACTTCAGCAGACGCTGCTTCTTCCTTGGACGTCTTACCTTCGAGCGCAGACGCAGAAACTTGCGGAGCAAGTTCACTTGTTGCAGATTGTGCTTTTTCAAAAAGAAACTCTTTATAGTACAGATAGCATTTGTCCAAAGCAGATGCGCTTTTCCTGTGAATAACACGGAAAAGATGTGATCCAAGTAGCCTGCGGCACGCAGCATCAAAGGCCCTCGCATCATCCATTCCCCAGAAAGAAGATGGCGACAATTTGCGGGCCACCGCGTAAGAAGAGCCTTCATCAAGCAGTGCAACGATTTTTTCTGGTGGCAGTTTCACTTTGGCCTGCTTTTTCAACCACGCCAGAAACGCAGCCCTGTTTTGTTCTTTTGGGTTGATCATTCTTTTTGCCTCTTGTAATAGCGCATCATATTTTTTCCTGTCAATTGCATACATGCTAACCGTATCTACAAACAGTTTTGAGGTGTTTTTCAATCCACCCATTCCGTCGTTGAATAATCGGTCCAACTCCGCCATGCGCATACTTATCCCATTTTCATTGCGGTAGACATCATCGACGGGTACGCCGTTGACGCGCCAAAGGTCCCGTAGTTGTTTTGATAACTGCTTGACTGCAAGTTCTTTTGAGATTTTTTTCTTCCGAACCGCAAGATAAGTGTCTACAAGCAGTACCGCCTCATATTCATTCCATGGGATCAAGTTTCTCATAGCAGTTCATCTCATTCGCCTTGTTTGTATATTAGCGCTTGACGTAATAATGCCTGGCCAGCCACTTTGTTATTCCATCAAGACCCGGATAGATCATGCGCTCATTCATATTGAGTTGGTCGAGGATGTCCCGAAGGTCCCATCTGACGGATCTGTCAATAATATATTTCACCGTGTTATTGGTATTTGTGTCAAGATAATTCTCCAGTTTTCCGATTCCGGTTGGAACAACCGTAAAGAACGAATACTGATTGACAATGCGCTGATCGATGGACGGCGGCTCTACGGTAACCAACGCTTTCCCACCCATGTCATTGTCATAGGCTTCGATGCTGTTTACAACTCGGGCTAAGTTGCTGACTGAGAATACAAATGTGCTCTTTTCTGAGAGCGCAGCCTTATATTTTTCCGGCAGCTTTCCGTTTAGCTCTCTGGCATCTATCCGCCATACAACAGCATCCCTCTGGTCGAGCATTGTAAGGTCGCCTTCTGTATTGGCAAAGTGGAGCGCTACAAGCGTTGAATGCGTCCAATCCAAAAGCCGAGTCGGAAGGCCATGATGTTGACCAACTATCATCGCTTTCCAGACAGACTCTTCGATAGAAGGGTCCTCGATGCTGGCATATTTTACGAAGTTGCTCAAAAGGTGCGGTTCCAATATAAATGCTTTATCTCCGCAATTCCCTGGCAAGGCTGGTCGAAAGCGAAAAGGATTGATCAGGCATACCGCGGTAGAAGAAGGAACTGCGGAACCGCCCATTATCCTCATTCCTTTTCTGTTCGAAGAGCAACTTTTGCACGCCATCTAAACTCTGGATATGTACTGTTTTTATCATAGTTCCTCCCACTGGTAGCAGAACGGCAAAATTGATTCACTCTCTTGGCAGATTAGTCGATTCCTGTGCAGAAATAAGTGCGGAGAAGCGACTTACTGCTTCCTTTGGCCCCTGAATTATTACTTTACCGCCGAATTGGAAGACCCAGGCGAAGAAGGTTGGGCTGAGAGAAACTTCGGCAGTCAGAAGAAAGTGGGTATCGTCTACAAGCCGTGTTTTAACTTTTTCACCGAAATGGTCCAGTACGGAGTTCATAGCATCCTCGTGGCAGAGTAGGGTGACCTCGGTGCGCTCGCCATCGAAGAGCTGGAAGGCTTTTTCGCTGAAATCTGCGATGCTGTAGCCCTTTAGGCGCTTCACTGCTGAATCTTCCAGAATCTCAGGTGTCGCGTAGATCCGATCCAAACGGAAGGTGGCAACCTTTCCATGTTTATCTGACCAGCCTACCATGTAGTAGCAGTCGCCGTTCCAGGTCAAGGTATAGGGACTGAAGATATAGGG
>JAEEGL012361281.1_pt1 | contig 12242 bp, 11 predicted proteins | sample 9134231 | NCBI WGS metagenome assembly JAEEGL01 (sample SAMN16246548, study PRJNA631951) | gut metagenome | biome: gut microbiome; feature: rumen; material: fiber-attached | host: Bos | place: Iran: Karaj | collected 2018-10
GGGACGATGATCTGCTTGGGCATCGGGAAGTCTTGTATGGGCTGGTCGGCCGAGAATTTGTTTTCCTCGGGATGGACGCCGCCCTTTTTGAAAGTCTTTATGAAATTCATGCTGTGACGGGTTTTTCAAGTTCAACTTTAGGAGCTTCGGCGGGCTGTTCCGTCTTGGGTTTGGGAGCGGGGAAGTTTACCGTGTGGATGGCACCTCGCGGGCACACCTTGGCGCACTTTCCGCAAGCCTTGCACTTGTCAGGATTGATGTAAGCCAAGTTGCCGCGCATCTCTATGGCTTCAAACGGACATTCCTTCAGGCACTTTTGGCAGCCGATACAGCCCACGGAGCAGTTCTTGACCACCAACGCCCCTTTGTCAGTGTTGGAGCAGCAGACGTAGACACGTCGGTCGTTCTTGCCACGGGGGCGGATCTCGATGATGTTGCGGGGGCAAGTCTTGGCGCATACGCCACAACCCACGCACTTGTCGGGATCGACAACGGGCAAGCCCGTTTCCTTGTCGATGTGCAGGGCACCGAAATTGCATTTTTTGACGCAGTCGCCCAGTCCCATGCAACCTTTGGAGCAGCCTCCCTTGCCTGCGTATAGGGTGCTGGCGAAGGCGCAGATGTCGGCGCCCTCGTAATGCACTTTGGCAGGCGAGTTCTGACAACTTCCGTTGCAGCGAACCACAGCGATCTTAGGCTCGAAAGCAGCAGCAGTGAGTCCGAGGACAGCGGCTACTTTGCCCATGTCGGTGCCGGGGCAGGCCAGACCGTCGATGTTGCCTTTCTCCGCGGCTTGTTTCACACAGGCCTCGGCCAGGGCACGGCATCCGGCAAAGCCGCAACCGCCACAGTTGGCACCGGGCAGACAGGCTTCCGCCTCGTCAATGAGCGGGTTCTCTTCGACCTTGAACTTTTGGGCCACGATGTAGAGCACCACAGCCAACACAGCTCCCAGTACGCCGAGAACCACCAATGAAATAAGTAAAGTGTTACTCATTATGTAGAAAGTTTTAAATATGATTTCAAATTTTGCAATTTGCAAAAATAAGAATTTATTCAATACGATATTCAAAACGACGCTTCAATTTGTTGCGTTGCGTGTAAAGAATCATATAATAAGGTACCAAAACCGCGATGCCGATCAGTGCAGACAAGCCTTCGTTCAATCCCAGGCCAAGGCTGATGAAAAGAGCCGCCAATAATAGGATGATAGGAATCAGATAGGCCAACACGGCGGCTTTGTTGCCTTGATTGATGGCCATGACGACATTTACCTTTTGTGACAGTTGGAACTCCTGTCCTTCGGGCTTCGGTACGGTGAGGATTTTTTCGGCTTGTTCACCCATGCCACAGGCACTTTTGGCATGGCAGGCAGCACAAGCGCTTTGTGCAAGGATCTTGATTTCCAAGACCTCGTCGGTAATCTTGGTGACGATTCCCTCGTGGGAAATGGTTTCTTCGCCCATAGCGTGAATTTTTGTTTGCAAAGTTATATTTTTTTTAATTTTGCACATTATATTCAAGCGGTTTATGTGGATCAAGAGAAAATTTGAAGCCTTAAAGGAGTGGTACCACAAGGAGGACAACTTTCTTCGGAGGGTGCGCTTTCCTGGAACGAGACTATCGCTCTTGGACGTAGTCACTGATTTTTTCAAGCTTTTCACCAAAGGACGCACCATCGATCGTGCGGCGGGTGTGGCCTTCAACTTTTTTGTGGCCCTTTTCCCACTGCTGCTTTTCTTTTTTACCTTGATTCCCTACATCCCGATCCCTCATCTTTACGAAAGGGTGATGATGCTGATCAAGGACTTCCTCATTCCTTCGGGGACCCTCGATTATGTGACGAATACCATCGACGGCATCATGAACCAGCCGCACGATGGATTGCTTTCCATCAGCATTCTCCTCTGCTTGGTGTTCGGTTCAAGTGGCATTGTGGCATTCTTTAGCGGTTTCCGCAATGTGTATGCCAACTATGTGACCGACAAGGGCTTGACTTTGAAAGGCTGGATCATTCAACGTCTTTTTGCCATTCTCATGTTGATCATTATCGGTGCCTTGATTGTGATTTCCATCTTGATGATTTCATTGGGTGGCATGGCCCTGAAGTTCTTGGTGGATCACGATATCATTGCTAGCGGAAAGTTCATTTTTTACCTTTTCAGCGTGTTGCGTTGGATCATCGCCATTTTCGCCCTGTGCTTTGGCATTGCCATTCTCTATTATTTTGGTAATGTGAGGTATGATGAGCATTATCGCAAGGAGCTGAAAAAGCCCACGCGCAAAGGGAAAAAATTTCGTGAATTCGTCATCTTCAGTCCTGGTACCATCCTCGCAACAACCTTGTTTGTGTTGGGTACTGTAGGATTCAATACTTATATTTCAAACTTTTCTAAATACAATGTGCTGTATGGCTCCATCGGAACCTTGATTATCTTGTTGCTTTGGATTTGGATCGTTGCCATTTTGATTCTTACGGGAAACGACTTGAATTCTGGCATCAGACGGAAGGCCGACAAACTGAGTGCTTCTGAAGACAACACCCGAAAGAAGCAAATCGTGATCGACGCGTTGAGCAAGGCCATCCAGAGCCAGGAAAATGCAATCGAGAGCAGGAACCGAAAGATTGAAAGACTTCGTAAGGAAATAGCAGAGAAAGGCGTGATTATCAATGATTTGGAAGAGGAAAACAAAGATAGTGAGTTGATTATCAGTGCCTACAAGGCCTTTGTGGAGCAGTCGATGAAAAAAGCCGATCAGGAATTGCTGGAGATGGATTCGATGCGTGAAAGAATCACTTCCAATAAGGAAGAATAAATTGCAGTCATGGGTATTGTCGCGCGTCAAAGCATCAAGGGAACTTTAGCCACCTACGTGGGTGTGGCGGTTGGCATTGTCACCACCTTTTTCATCCAGACCAAGGCCCTTCAGCCGGAACAGATAGGCTTGATTGATGTGTTGCTGCAATGCGCCATCCTACTGGCCGGTTTGTCCCAGTTGGGTACCAATTCGTCGGCCATGCGCTATTATCCGTTCTTTAAGGACGAAGCGCATCGCGACCATGGATTCTTTGGTTGGACCTTGCTGGTTCCGTTGATTGGTTTTGTCGTTTTCCTGATGGCGTTTTTCCTGTTCAAGGATTCGATCGTGCATTTTTTCACCAAAGACTCGGGTGTGGATCCCGATACCTTTGCCAAATACATCAACTTCGTCATTCCGTTGGCGTTTTTCATGTTGTATATCTCAGTGTTCGAGACCAACAGCAACTTGTTGCTCCGGATCGTACTCCCCAAATTTGTCAGGGAGGTTGGGCTGAGGCTGGCCACCCTGGCGGTGTACCTGTTGTACTATTACAAACGCATCGATTTCAATGGGGTGATTGTCGGTTTCTGTGTGTTCTACGGACTGGCCACGTTGATTAATATAGCGTATTTGTTGTCGTTGAAGCGGGTTTCTTTCAAAATTGAAAGGAAATATGTTTCGGCTCGTTTGAGGCGCGATTTCTTGTTCTATACCTTGTTTATGATTACGGCGGCACTAGCAGGTAATGTGATTCCCATGCTGAGCAAGTTCTTTGTGGCGGGAATGACGGGATTCCGTTTGGCGGGTGTGTTTACCATTGCCACCAACATCGCAGCGCTTGTCGAAATGCCCTATCGGTCGTTGGGAGCCATTTCTCGTCCCCATATCTCCGATGCCATGGCCAAGCAGGATTTGGCGCAGGCGGACCAGCTGTGCAAAAATGTGGCACTACACCAATTCATCGCTGGGTTGTTTGTGCTTCTGCTGATTTGGATCAACATCGATTTCATCTTTGACCTGCTGCCCAATGGGGACATCTATCGTCTCGGCAAATGGGCGGTGTTGTTGCTCTCTTTGGGGAGGCTCATCTATTCCACCCTTGGGGTGACCACAACCGTACTCAGTTATTCAAAATACTATTATTATTCACTGATATTCACTATCTTACTAACGGGAATGTCTATTGGGTTGAACGTATGGCTTGTCCCCAAATGGGATATCAATGGTGGAGCCTTGGCCAATGTGGCTTCCTGCTCAGTCTATTTTGTCCTTTTAATCCTTTTTATCAAGTGGAAAATCGGGGTGCAACCGTTTTCAGGCAAGATGTTCCCGGTATTGGCAGTGGTCTTGGTGTTGTTAGCCTTGAATTGGGGATGGACGGCATTGCTGACGCCATGGTTTTCCGGTTTGTTTGCCAAACCCGTCTTCGGACTCCTGATCGATGCCGCCCTGAAATCGTTGTTGTTTGTGGTGCTGGGTCTGACGGCACTTTACAAATTAAAGGTCTCTAAGTCGGTCAATGATCTGATTGACAGAGTATTCTGACGATTCTTTCTGCCGTATGGCCGTCCCATAGTGGCGGGATTCCTCCCTTTTTCCATTGTCCTGCATACAGTTTGTCGAGGGTGGGCTTGATGGCTTGGGGATCGGTGCCAATCAACTCGTTGGTGCCGATGGTGCAGGTTTCGGGACGTTCGGTATTGTCTCTCAAGGTAATGCAGGGCACTCCCATGACGGTGGTTTCTTCCGTGATGCCGCCCGAGTCGGTGATGACCACCTTGCTGTACCGCACCAGATAGTTGAATTCCAGATACCCCAGGGGTTCCACGGTGTGCAGGTTGGGTGCCGTGATGCCCAGGTCGGCAAAGACAGCCGCTGTGCGAGGATGAATGGGGAAGATGATGGGCATCCCATGGGCATTGTCGATAATCTCGTCCATGAGGGCGCGGAGTTTTTCGGCTTCATCCACATTGTTGGGCCGATGCAGGGTGAGGACGATATACTGTTTTTCTTTCAAGGACAGGGTGTCGAAGAAACTCGGCCTGCGAAGTCTGTTGAGGTTGGCCAAAAGCGTGTCGATCATTACGTTGCCAACAAAGTGAATCTGTCCGGGTTTTGCTCCGTGGTTTTGAAGGTTGGTGTTTGCGGTTTCCGAAGTAGTGAAATAAAGGTCGGCGAGGGCATCGGTCACCATGCGGTTGATTTCTTCAGGCATGGTAAGGTCCCAACTGCGGATGCCCGCTTCTACATGGGCCACTTTTGTACACAGCTTTTTGGCCACGATGGAACAAGCCATGGTACTGGTGACGTCGCCCACCACAAGCACCAAGTCGCAGGGATGGGCCATGAGTTCCTTCTCGAACCCCATCATGATATGGGCCGTCTGCTCCGCTTGGGTGCCACCGCCACAGCCGAGGTTGATGTCGGGTTGTGGGATGTTGAGCTCCTCAAAAAAGGTGGCACTCATCTGTTGGTCATAATGTTGACCGGTGTGAACCAGTCGATAAGAGATGTCCTTGCCTTCGTTTTGGGCTTGTTGGATGGCGTGGATGATGGGCGCGATCTTCATGAAGTTGGGTCGTGCACCGGCGATGAGCGTGATTTTCATGGTCTGGTGAGTTGGTGGATGAAATCGGCGATGGTCTGACCAACGGAAGACTCCGAAGGCGTGCCGATTGAGGCATTGTAATACTGAAGCTTCTCAATGCTGGGCAACAGGGCTTTGGGGTGTTCCAGCTTTTGAAACAGCTGCTGATGGTCTTCCGCCAAGGTGGTGAGCCCTCTCTTGAGGTAGGAATAATAATCCAGCACGGGATGGGTGGAGAAATTGTAAACTACGGTGGGACAGCGCATCATGGCGGCGTCGAGATGGATGGACGACTCGTTGGAAACCATCAGGTCGATCTTGCTGATGAAATCGAACGAGGTTTCGGCTTGGGGATCAGAGAAGGCGATCTTGTTTTCAGCGAGCCATGCCGCATCGAGTGAGCCATAGCGTGGATGGGGACGCAGTACCAAACGGTAATGTTGGCTTAAAAGTGCCACACACAACTTCTTGACTTCCTCGAAGTCGTCGAGCATGTTGATGGCAATGCCGATAGTTTCGACCTTTTCGGTATGTTTGGTCTGATATTGCTGGAAAACCGGGTCGAAACGAACACCTCCCGACAAGAACACTTCGCCTTCAGGTTGTCCGGCATACAAGTATTTCTCTAGGCTTTCCTGTCCGTCGAGGAAAGAATAGGAAGCAATCAGTTTCGGAAATCCTTTGGCGACGGAGGCGTGTTGTACATAGATGGATTTGACGCCCATCGTTTTAGCATTCAAAAGCAGGCAGCGATGGAATTCTCCCTGATCGCTCGAGAGCACCAGTACTTTGACTTGGTAATGCTGGAGGTATTCTTGGGCGAGTGGGTAGTATCCGTAGGTAATCCAGAGTCGGGTGAAAAACTTTTTGACCAGTTTTTTGGTGTTCGGGTCCGACTTCCGATAGACTCTGATCAGGGCGGGAAGATAGGGTAGCGAACGCCAAAGGGCGCGACGTTTGTTGACCTCCTTGTTGTGGCTCTTAAGATAGAGGTATTCTTCTGGATCGAGGTGTTCCACAATGGGATTCAGGGAACGCTGGTTGTTGAGCGAAACCCCGAAAAACAAGATGCCCTTGTAGCGGGAAGGCAGGGGCTTGAACTTGAAACGGACAACAAAGGTATAATAAAACAACTGGCCCAGGTAAATGCAGATCTGCTTGAACAACGAGGGATGCTTTTCCTTGACCAGGAAGATGATGCGATTGATATCGACAACGTCCAGTTGGCTGTATTTCATAGGACGCTAGAGGTTGATGGGGAGTTGGGCACCGCTCATCAGGATGATTTTTTCGACGAACTCCCTGAAGACGCCTTCGCCTCCGTTTTTCTTCAATTCGATGTTGCCCAGCTTCTTGATGTAGTCGGGCGCATTGGCAGGCACGCCGGCAATCCCAACCGCTTTCAAAAGCTCGATGTCGACGATGTCGTCGCCGATGTAGGCGACCTCCTTCAGGTCGATGCCCAGGTCTTTGCAAAGTTTCTTGGCCACCGAAAGCTTTTCAAGCTTGCCTTGAAAGACATACTCGATGTGGAGTTTGTTGGCGCGACGTTCCACAATCTGGGTGGTCTCGCCCGTGATGATGCCGATGGGAATGTTCAGCCGATGGGCGAAGAGAACCCCCGCGCTGTCAGAGGTATTGAACTTCTTCCATTCGTTGCCGGTTTGGTCATAGTACATGCCGCCATCGGTCCATACGCCGTCGATGTCGGTCAAGATCAGTTTGGGGATTTTCATGGCTTAAAGGCTTAGGTGTTTGGGATAGATGACTTCATTGGCGGCGATGTCTTGTGTGAGTTTCTTGCCGACCACCTCATTCAGTTGGCACCATTTGTAGCCGTCGCCTGGGCTAAGCATGTGGAGGTCAGCTTCGGTAAGGAGGTCTCCTTTCTTCATGTCGTGCAAGGTGGCTATGCTGCGCTCAAGCTTGATTCTGGAGGCTTTTACGCTTTCGTCGATGTAAATGTCTTTGGTGCCCAGCCATCGTTCGCAGATACGGATGTCTCTTACCATTCGGTTGACGCCGTCCGGACCCAAGGAACCGGCCTGGTCAGTGCCTTTCATCCTACGGTCGATGGTGATGTGCTTTTCAATGACTTCGGCCCCCATGCCCACAGCCACCACAGGAGCAGCAATGCCAATGGTGTGGTCGGATAAACCGATCTTGTATTGTGGGTAATGTTCTTTCAGATACAAGATGGTGTTGAGATTCAGGTTGTCCGGATGGGTGGGATATTGAGAGACGCAGTGTAGTATGGTGATGTCGTTGTGATAACGGGTAATGACCTCCAAGGCGTTGTCCAACTCTTTTTTACCTGCCATCCCTGTGGAAACGATGAGGGGGATCTTGGTCTCGGCCATGGCTGCCAATAGGGGGAGGTTGGTCAGATCGCGGCTAGCCACCTTGAGATAGGTGGGCGTGAATAGCTTCAGCAAGGACAGACAACCCTTGGCACAGAGGGTTTCCACAAATTCAAGTCCGAGGGAAGTGGCGTATTTGTACACCTCGAAATGCTCCTCGTCGGAAAGCTCCAGGAAAGCGCGGTGTTCCCCGTAGGTCCTACCGAACGAATTGGGCGAGTCGTAGATGCGGTTCATCTGCTCCGGGGTCATCTCTTCGTTCAGGTCGCGCTTGGTGAGTTTCACTGCGTTCATGGGCTTTAAGTCGATGCCGAACACCTCTTCCCGGACAGGTCGTGAGACCAGTTCTGCAATGAGTTTGGCAATATCAACAGAACCGTTGTGGTTTTGTCCAATTTCACCGATGATATAGGTTTCGCCTTTGGTGATCATTTTATTTTGCGTTTTGTTCGATAATTCTTTTCATGGAGGATTTCAATTCCTCGTGTTGGTCAAGGTAACCGATGACTGCTTCCAAGTCGAACCCTGGATGGCTCTTTTCCAAATCGGCATAGACCTTTTGGGCGTTGGCAAAGTCCTCCTGGGTGTCGACCGTCAAGCGGATGTCGTTCCGGCCTTGGATGAAATCGGGACAATCGATCCACTCGCAGCAGTATGCTTCGGGATGGGAATAGATATGGATGGTGACATGTTCATGGGCCAGAGGCTCGTCGGTGGTATCGGCTACGTGTTTTAACGCTTGGCGTGTCACGTATTCCCCCCAAAAACCAAAATGGGTTTTGATACTGGGCAATCCGTTGATCCTGAATCCGATATATTGGGCATTGCTCGTAGCTGCCTTTTCGATGAGGGTTCGGATTCCTTGGGGATCCAAGAAAGGGTTGTCGGAGCAGATTCTGACGACGCCGTCCAGGTGATGCAGCTCCGCAGCCTGGATGAAGCGGTCCAACACATCGTTTTCAGAGCCTCTGAACATCAGGTCGCCTTTTGATTCCAGGTGACTGACCAGCAGACCGTTGGCCGGGGAGGTGGTGGTGGCCACGATGATCGGGGCTTCGGTGGCCTGATGCAGCTTTTCCAACAGAATGTCGATGATGGCCTGTTCCCCGTAAAACGGCAACAGGATTTTTCCTGGGAGGCGGGTTGAGCCCAATCGTGCTTGTATGAGAATGCCGATGTTCATGTCAATGGAATTTGCCTTCAGCCTTTAAGGTTTCATAATGGTCTTTGTCGCGGTATTTGAAAACAGTGGCCGGATTGCCTCCCGCAATGGCATACGGTGGGATGTCTTTTACGACGACGGCCCCGGCTTGGATAATGGCCCCTTCGCCGATGGTCACACCGCCCAAGACGATGACGCGGTTGCCCAACCACACGTTGTCACCAATGGTCACATCCTTGGTGATGAAAGTGTCGTCGTAGGGAACAGCCTGGCCTTCGTAGTTGTGGTACTGCGTGATGATCATGCACTCGATTCCGGAATGGAAGTTGTCACCAAACACCACTTTCCCTTTCCCATAAACGTGCATTCCATTGAAATTCGGATTCTTGCCCAATACCGTCTGGGGGGTCAGGTGGGTCCAACCATGGATATGCACCACGCCCTGATGGGCTTTGACTTTTTTCAGCGTCCGTTTTTCCAGTATTCTATAAAGCGTTTTTCCTAACATGGTCATGAGAGTTTGTCTAACAAAGTCGCGTATTCCCCAGCCAGAGCTTTCCTTGAGTATTTCTCAAGTTCCTTGCTTTCGTTAGAGGGTAGTCCGCCATTCAAGTATTTATGGTACAGTTCCTTGATGACTTCCTCCATCTTTTTCTGGTCTTCAAAACCGACGATCACACCTGCTTGGGTCTCCTTCAGCACCCGTGCGGCATCGCCATCTTCAGGTCCGATGGCCAAAATCGGTCGGCCTGAGGCCAGGTATTCGTACAACTTCCCGGTCAAGATGCCTTTGGCGTTGGGCGCATTGTTGACCAGCAGCAGCAATAGCTGCGACGCGCTTTGGATTTGTTGAACCTCGTGATGAGGTACGGGTGGTTTGATGATGGTGTTTTCCGTCAGGCCGTTTTTTTGCAGGTCCCGGATTACCGACTGGTCAACTTGTCCGATCAAGTTGATTTTCAAGTTCTTGTGGAAGTTAGGTTCCGTTTCTTTCAAGGCACTTAAGGCTTGCCAGAGCGCAGGGGCATTGCGGGCGGCTCCGATGATGCCCAGGTAGGTGATCGAAAATTCAGTGGACAAGGACGGTTGGGGTGTGGTGTCGCTGTCCCAGTCGTAACCGTTTTGGATGACATACGCTTTGCTAGCACCTAACCGTTCCAAGCCTTTGGCCCAGTTCCAACTGACGGTGACCACCTTGTCGGCTTGGGTAAGCACCTGCCGTTCCAGACGATGGTGCTTGCGGTCGGCAATGTGGCTAAGCCTCAGCTCGTCGTAGAAATCGATTTCCGTCCATGGATCTCTGAAGTCGGCGATCCACGGGATGTTCAGGGCTTTTTTCAACTTCAGTGCAATCAAGTGCATGGAATGGGGTGGTCCGGTGCTGATAAGGGCATCCACAGGGTGGGCTTTCAGGTATTTCTTCAGATACTTTACAGAAGGTTTCACCCACCAGCAGCGAGCATCTGGGATGAATAAGTTGCCGCGGATCCACACGGAAAGCTTTTCTTTCCAGCCTTTCTGCTTGCCCGATTCGTCAATGAATCCTGCCTTGACTTTTTGATCCTTCTTGATCCCCAAGAATCTCTTGTAAAAGTTGTAGGGCTCCACGATGGGGCGTCTGATGACCTCGGCTTCGGGACAGACCTCTTTTTCCAGTGAAGGGTCTTCAACAGGATATTCGGCATCCTTGGTGGTGTAGACCACGGGCTGCCAGCCGTATCCAGGCAAGTACTTCGACATCTTCAGCCAACGCTGCACGCCGCTGCCGCCCGATGGAGGCCAATAGTAGGTGATGATCAAGACCCGTTTCATGCTTGTTCTTTCTTTCTGGACTTGAGGATGCTGAAGAGGGTTGCGCCCAGCAATCCCAGAATTAACAGTGAAGAGCTTGCCAGTTGGATGGCATTGCCTGTCTTCCAGATCCCAGGTCTGTATTCCATGACGATTTGGTGTTCTCCGGCAGGTACCATGGCGCAACGTAACAGGTAGTCGGCCCTGAGCAAGGGTTGTTGGGTGCCGTCGATATAAAGCTTCCAACCCGTGTCGCTCCAGATTTCGGAGAACACCACCAGTTGGTTGCTGGAGGCTTTGAAGTTATAGGTGAGCTTGTCGGGCTTGTATTCGGTCAAGGTGATTTGTCCGGCATCGCCGTCGAATCTGGTGTTGTTCCCCACTTGCTGCTCAAATTCCTTGTGGAGGATGGCGGTTTGTTTCAGGTCGGTAGTGCCGAGGGCATCGAACTCTTCGTTGGGCGTGCTGACCCATTGGATGTCGTTGACCGTCCATGCATTGCCGAAAGCGAAGGGGTTCTCCAAGGGTTTCTCATTGGGGTTGAGGATGAGATATTTGGTGTTCAGCATGTTGAGGGTTTGTTGTTGCGCCAGGGATATTGCGCCGAACTTGCTGATTTCGGGGATGAGGTAGCCGTTGATCAGGTCTTGGTAACGACGCAACTTGGCGCCGTGGTAGCCGCCGATCGACTTGTGGAAGTAGGAGGTACTGGCATCGTTGAAGATGTTGGAAACGCCGTAGGACAGGTTGGCTACCCTGAAGTCGAGACTGTGGTCGTTGAGAATGTATTGGTCGGCCACGGAGGCAGTGAAAGGCTTGTCAAACTGCCGTTTGGAGATGAAGTTGTCGTTGTTGAGATAGCGTCTGTCGATGGGGTAAAGGTCAATGACCACCAAGGCGGCAAGAAGGATGAAGGCTGGTGTGGCTTTCAGTTTGCCTTTGCCAAAAAGGAAAATCGGGATGGCGGCCAAAACGATGAACAGCAGGCTTCGGAGCGTGTCTTTGCGGAAGATGGCGATGCGGACCGATTCAAGTTGGTCGGAAAACGACTGGTACAAGGCCCTGTCATTGCCTTTGGCCATTTGGGCGAACTGTTGCGTCTCGCCTTGGCTAAGGAAGCTGAAGAACAGTTTGGGGGCGATGTAGAACAGCAGACAGATGCCAGCGGTAATTCCGAAGGCTATGTAGAATTTCTTGAGGTTTTGCTTGAGGTTGCCTGGGTTTTTGGCAAATTCGGCCAGTCCCAGCAACCCCAGTAGCGGCATGGTCACTTCCGCGATGACGAGGGTCATGGAAACGGCCCTGAATTTGTTGTAGCCTGGGACAAAATCGATGAAAAAGTCGGTGAATCCCATGAAATTCTTGCCCCAACTGAGTAGGATGGACAATAGGGTGGCGGCAAGGAGGGCCCATTTCAGCTGGCCTTTCACTGTCAAGGCTCCCAAAACGAACAGGAAGACGATGATGGCGCCCACATAGACGGGCCCACTGGTAAAGGGCTGGTCAGCCCAGTAGGCGTTGCTTTGTGCAATGCTGTCAC
>JAEEGL014160398.1_pt1 | contig 12242 bp, 8 predicted proteins | sample 9134231 | NCBI WGS metagenome assembly JAEEGL01 (sample SAMN16246548, study PRJNA631951) | gut metagenome | biome: gut microbiome; feature: rumen; material: fiber-attached | host: Bos | place: Iran: Karaj | collected 2018-10
CTATGCTGCGCTATGGCGGTGCTCTCCACCTCTGCCGGTTTCAGTAGTGCCTTTGGTGCCTTCGTGATGGGTAGCATCCTGGCAGAGACGATAGAAGCTGAAAAGATTATCCGTTTGGTAGAGCCTGTGAAGAATCTCTTCGGTGCCATCTTCTTCGTTTCTGTAGGTATGCTCGTTGATCCGAAGATCCTTGTGGACTACAGTTTCCCGATACTTGCTTTGGTACTTACCATCCTTATCGGACAGGCAATCTTCGGAACCTTCGGATTCCTTATCAGCGGACAATCATTGAAGAGCGCTATGCAATGTGGGTTTTCCATGGCACAAATCGGAGAGTTCTCCTTCATCATCGCCTCACTGGGACTGTCATTGGGTGTCATCAGCGTTTTCCTATATCCTGTAGTAGTGGCAGTCTCTGTCATCACGACTTTCCTCACTCCGTATATGATCAAGGCTTCACTGCCGGCATACGGTTATCTCGAACGTAAGTTGCCAAAGCCATGGATACGACGGTTGAATCACCTGACTCTGGCACATCCCTCATCTGGAGAGAAGAACAACTGGAAGTCGCTGCTCACTGCCATGACTGTCAACACTGTCATATACAGCATCCTGTCGGCATCCACCATAGCCTTTATGCTGTTCATCGTTCTGCCTTTCTTAAAAGATATGTTCCCGGAATGGGACACGTACTGGTATGCAAACCCATTGGTAGGACTGTTCACCGTGGTTATCATCTCACCCTTCCTACGATCGATCATTGCGAAGAAAAACCATAGTAAGGAAGCACAGGCCCTATGGAGTGAGAGTGCCATGAACCGCCCCTTGCTGATCTTCACTGTTTTGGTGCGTATCGCCATCGCATCGTCATTTATCTTTTATATCTGTAATCACATGACACGGTTCACCCATGCGCTGATGATCACCATCGCCATCGCCGCTGTCATTATTATCATCATGTCGAGACGACTGAAGCATCACAGCATACTATTGGAGCGTTTATTCCTTCAAAACCTGAGGTCACGTGACATTGAGGCACAAGTGAGAGGACATAAACGACCGTTGTATGAAGGTCATCTGCTTGATCGTGATATCCACATCTCTGACGTTGAGGTGCCTGAAGATACTCTATGGGCTGGCAAGACGCTTCAAGAACTCAGATTGCGGCAACGCTTCGGTGTCCATGTAAGTAGCATCCTGCGTAGTAAACTGCGTTTGAATATCCCCAGCGGTAAGACCATTATCTTCCCAGGAGACAAGATACAGGCTATCGGCAGTGACGATCAACTGACAGCACTTACACGGGCTTTGCAGGAAGAAATACAGAAAGATGATCCTGATATCGAGAAACGGGAGATGAAACTGCGTCAGCTGGTTGTGAGCAACAACAGTCCACTTATCGGTAAGACACTGAAGAACAGCGGCATCCGCGATAAGTACAACTGCATGGTTGTAGGTTTTGAGGAAGGTGAGGAAAATCTCTCCCAGCCCGATCCAGACCATCTGTTTGTCAAAGGCGACGTTATCTGGGTAGTAGGAGAAGAAGAATCTATCAAGAACCTTATAAATACAACTCACAAGAAATAACATGGAGAATATTACAAAGATTGTCCTCACAGGAGGTCCCTGTGCGGGAAAGACCACCGCTCTGGTACGTATCATCGAGCATTTCACCGGTTTGGGCTATCAGGTGTTTACCCTACCTGAAACCCCAACGATGTTCACACAGGCTGGAATCAATTTCCTTACGAAGAACAGGCAACTTCACTACGAAGCAGAAAAAGCGTTGCTGCGTATCCAACTCCAGTTGGAAGACCGTTTTGCCGAAATGGCCACAAAGTGTGACAAACCGGTGCTGATTGTCTGCGACAGGGGCACGATGGATATCTCCTGTTATCTTTCTGAAGAAGCATGGGAAGCGATCATGATTGAGACCGGGGTGAACACCATCGGTCTGCGTGACTCACGTTATGATGCTGTGCTTCACTTAGTCACAGCAGCCAACGGTGCAGAGCAGTTTTATACCGTAAGTAATAACTCTGCGCGTACAGAGACCGTCCAGCAGGCACGATGGCTCGACAAAGCCGTCATCGAAGCATGGACAGGGCATCCCCACTTAAGAATCATCAACAACACTGTAGATTTTGAAGAGAAGATTCGTCGTGTTATTGCTGAGATCTCACGCATCATAGGTGCCCCGCAACCGATAGATGCTGAAAGGAAATATGTGGTAGAGGTAACCGGTGAGATACCGGGTGCCATCGAGAATGAGATTATTCAGACCTATTTGTTATCGGAGCCCACCCAAGAGATACGTCTCCGCAAGCGTGGTTCACAGGGTAACTACGTGTATTTCCAAACCGTAAAAAAACCTGCAGGAACACCTGATGAATGTATCGAGACAGAGCGCCAGATCAGTCCACGGCAGTACGTGATGCTCCTTCAGCAGGCTGATCCTGACCGTAAACCCATTCATAAGATACGTAAGAACTTTGTGTGGGAGAAACAATACTTTGAATTAGATACCTACCTGGAGCCAGCCATCGGACTGAATATCTTAGAAATAGAAGGAGTAAAGGATCATGACGACATAGAATTCCCTCCCTTTATCAAGATTATCGAGGATGTGACGGGAAGAGAAGAATACTTCAACTATAATATGGCCAAGTTTTAATACCACCGTATAGCGTTTGAATAACCACTGCGCTTATCGTATTTCAAAGCATCGGTAAGCGTAGAGGCATTACAACGGAAGGTAAAATTATACGAAGTATAGGGTGCAATAACTACCGAACAACTCATATTGAAACAGTGCAGGTCACGGTTCAGTGATGCTGTCGTCATACTGAGTTGATGACTATCGAAATCATAACCGCTTGAGAAGTTGATATTCCACCCTTCGCTCAAACGTATATTTCCACTGACATTAAGGTTTTGCGAGAACTTATACGGATAGCGCATCGTCTTGGTATTGAAGGTACCACCGGTATTCTCACGCATGGATATACCATATCCTATAGAGATAGACCAAGGCATGGAGAAGCGCATATAACCATCAGCATCTGTCTCCGCCATTCCTCCCTTATTTTCCACAGCGTGCTTACCACGCTCCATATCATCGTCGATATTGGTATCTACACCTGTATCGTAATCATCTTCGTCTTCATCTTTATTGCGCTTATCATCGTCATCTTCACCCTTTCCAAACCATTTCTTTAATTGTTCCGGATTAATCGTGAAAGAGAAATTCTGTGACATACCTTGGAACCTACCAAAACGACCCTTACTATACTCTGTATGCGTACCGATATAAGGTCTACCATTCTCATCCAACTCATAAGCATAGGTAGAGAACTGGGCGTTTAGATTAAAAGTATAGCTCTTCCACCATTTCAGACGGAGACGCATGGAGAGATCGCTCAATGGACGCTCCTTGGCAGCCATATTATAAGACATACTGGCTCCCAACTCATCGATGATACTCAGTTTCTTAAAACCTGTCGAATCCTCATCCGACTTAACTTTCATCTCTATATTATTACCGATATCGAATGAGATACTTCCTGTTCGTCCTTTACCCGGTGGAGAGAATAACCCTGTGCTGTAAGGAGAATACTCTACTAAAGAAACCTCACCATTAGCATCCGTACGCTGATAAGTCTGATAATACCCATAATGAGCACTTCCAAAATCCGGTGCATAACTGAAACTTACCTGTGGGGTGATGACATGACGGATAGCCTGTATCTTATCACCAAACAGTTTACGGTTAGGGATCCAGAAACCATACAACTTCGTATTGGCCGACAGATTAAGATTCCAGTTATATACATTATGGAAGCCATAGGTCGTATCAGAAACCTCCGTCTGATTAATGTCATCCCATGATTTCTCAATTTTGTTGGTATACATCCTATCCGTGAAATTGAAGGATGGAGTGACATTAATATAATTAAATAAGGTGAAACTGGCACTAACAGGAATACTGTGTTGAGCTCCGTTTTTCCAATCCTTGATCAGATTGGATTTCAGAAACTGGTCTTCCTTCGCGGTGATGGAGTTAGAAAACTGTCCTGTATAACTCATGGCAATCTTCTCATACCATCTCTCTTCTCCAGCAGCATGCTTACGCTTGAAAGGATAAAAACGACTGATAGAGATATTCAAGTCGGGCAATGTCATTGCAATGGTAGAGTCACGCATGTTCTGATTCAGGTTTAACGTAGTACTCAATGACATGCCGATACTGGAGAAATTGGTACTGTAGTTGACCGATGACGTACGCGTACTCTGTGTCATGCTCTGGGGGTTATACAGGCTCGTTAGATTATTACGCTCAAAACTACTCGTCGCGAAATTAACGCTGGCAGACAGAGAACTGAATGGATTTGCCTTTGAATCCTGGCGATGACTCCACTGTACTTTGAAGCTCTCCTGTTCTACGAAGTCAGGCATACCCTTATCTCCATTCTTTGTGTCTTGATAACTGAAGAGGAAACTACCATTATACTTGTATCGTTTACGATAATTGCTGGCAGCACTGATACCCCATGATCCTTTCGTATAAATCTCACCCAAAAGTTTAAGATCCCACTTGTCATTGATCGCAAAGTAATATCCTCCATCGCGTAGATAGAATCCACGACTGCTCTCATCACCATAGCTGGGCATTATAAAACCACTGCTGTAACTCTTTGTAAACGGGAAGAAACCATAAGGGATAGCTAAAGGCAACGGCACATCACAAACAACCAGATAAGCTGGTCCGAACACCACATCTTTTCCTGGACGGACTTTTGCACGTGAGAGGGAAATATAAAAGTCGGGATGTTCCGCATCACAGGTAGTATAAGTACCATGCTCTAAATAGAACTCCCCTGTATCAGTACGTTTGGAACGCTCACTGAACAGGAAACCATCTTCTTGTTCTGTATAGACATTCCTGATAAGTCCTTTCTTTGACTTGAAATTGAACGTTATCGTGTCATTCTCGTACTTATCCTGTCCCATGACAAAGATTGGTTTTCCATCGATAACCGTATTGGTGGAGTCCGTATAAGCACCCGTTGCATATACCGTACTACTATCCATATTGATACGCATCCGTTCACTTTCCAGATTCATATTCTGATAGTCAACCTTTGCACTTCCATATAGATAAGCCACCTTATTTGCAGCATCATACACCAATGAGTCAGAAGCAGAATATTTGACGGGTGACTCTACCGAGTTTTTCTTTTTCTTATTAATACTGTCCAGACGGATGGAGTCATCTATAGCCTTGTTATAACGATAAATAGCCAACTGTAAAGAGTCCATCTTTGTTGTGTCCGGACCTTCATTAAACTTTTTTTCTGTCAGTTCTTTATCGGCAGTATCACGAGGAAGGGTATCTCTCATAGCTACCGTGTCTTTCGCTTGCCGCACCTTATTCTTGCGGGGAAAAACAGGCATATGAGTATCTGCCATCGCAAATACGAAGACAAACAACAGTATGATTATGGTTAATCTCTTCCTCATTAAATTGCAAAGGTACGAATAAGCGAGAGAAAAAACAAATTATTTGTTATTTTCCGAGCAAAAGTACCTTCGAAGGGTCAAAGGTACGAATAATAATTGTAAATCAACGAAAGAAGAATGATTATTAACGAAATTAATACTTCTTTCGTGATTTATTGGATATCAAAAGAGTCATTTGTAGTGGATATCATTCAAACTTCAATATCCACTGCTGAAAGCGGGAAACGCCCTCACTACCGAACTTTGCCAGACTTTTCATTGCCTGTTCAATGGTTTTCTCTTGTGTCAGTTTCGTTTTTGAAAAGAACTTATCAGCATAACAGATAAGTTGTTCTTCCATTGACTCCGGAAGAAAATCTTCCTGTGGCAATGGCAACTGTTGATTAATAATGTCTTCACGGGTAAGTCCTGCACCTGTATGTCTTTCACATACACGTGCCAACCGCTGTAACGTCTCATCATTGATTCCTAAGGAAGAGATATCGATATGTTGTGGGAGTTCACGCAGCATCTGAGCCCCTATCCTACCGTGACAGATATAAGGATGTGAACCGAAGCACTGTATCCCGGGAGCATCACAACCGATAATACCGATATCATGGAGCATTGCAGCTGCTTCAACAAATGTCTTGTCCAGCTGCAACTCAGGGTGTTTATCTATAATCCGAAGTGCTTTATCAGCCACTCCCCTACTATGCACTGTAAGAATCTTCTTCAGGGCATTTTCCTCCGGATAGTATAAATCAATTATTCGTTGGTAATCGATATGCTGACAAAACATGATGTTCAATTTCTACACCTTATTTAAATATATAATCTGTAAAAGAAAGGCACGAAGAAAAACCCCGTGCCTTTCAGATAATATCATAAAGGACTTATTCCTCCTTATGGTCGCGCTCAACATAAGCCAGAGTCTGGCCCTTGCTTACCTTTGCGCCTTGCTTAGCCACAACCTCAACGAGTTTACCACCCAAAGCAGCTGGAATGGTCTCTATCTCACCCCATGGAGTCTGGATATAGCAGAAGGGCTGTCCTTCCTCATAGTGCTGACCGATGAACGGCTCAACACATGGAGCACACTCACCATCACCACTGAACTCATAATATACCTGACCCTTAACAGGAGCTACCAATGCATCAGCCTTAGCATGCTTGAACTCAGCCAGTTTCTCCGGAGAGAGAGAAGCACCTAACTTAGCATCCTTTGCCTTCTGCAAGTCAGCCAGCATACGTTTCTTAGCGATACCACTCTTGAAGTCACGATACTGCTCGGGGTGCATTCCCAACTCATAGAGCTCTTCATCATCCTGACCGTACTCCCATCCGTTCTCATCCATCTCCTTACGGAAATCATCGAGAGCGTTAGGAATCAATGTGTGTGGATCGGCATCTGTAAACTCACGACCCTGCTTTGCAGCCAACTCTTTGAGTTCCGGATCGATCTCTCCAGGAATCTTACCACTCTTACCAAGAATCATGCCCCACATAGAGTCGTCCATCATCACGAAGCGGCCCTTACCCTGCTCGATAGTCAGGAGGTTCATCAAAGCAATGTTCTTCACATACTGTGAGAATGGAGTTACCAATGGAGGATAACCAACGCGTGGCCATACATAAGCCACCTCGTCGAACAGTCTAACGAGCAGTTCATCCGTAGTATATTCGGGCTCACCCTTCTTTACACGCAGGCTGTTGATAGTTCTGTGCATACCAGCCAAGTCAGCCATCATAGATCCCATCATACCGCCGGGAAGACCGCAGCCTAACAGCAGTGAAGACATGATCTTGTTACCTGGGTTGATGAAGTAACCGAGCCAGTCGTCAATAAACTCCTGTGTCAGTGTACGTGCCTGCATATAGGCTTTCATATTGATCTCCTTCACCTCGAAACCTTCGTTCTTCAACATGCTCTGTACAGAGATGATATCGGGATGAACCTTACCCCAAGAAAGTGGCTCGATAGCAGTATCGATAACATCAGCACCATTATTACAAACCTCGAGGATAGATGCCATAGAAAGACCGGGACCAGAGTGACCGTGATACTGAATGATGATATCCGGATGCTTGGTCTTAATAGCCTTTGTGAGGGCACCGAGCAACGCAGGCTGTCCAATACCGGCCATATCCTTCAGACAGATCTCCTCAGCACCGGCAGCTATCAGTGTTTCAGCTATCTCACTATAGTATTCTACGGTATGCACCGGAGAGGTGGTGATACATAAGGTAGCCTGCGGTGTCATACCGGCAGCCTTGGCCCACTTGATAGATGGGATAATATTACGAACATCATTCAATCCACAGAAAATACGCGGGATGTCAACACCCTGAGCATGCTTTACCTTATACTGCAGCTCACGTACATCGTCAGGTACAGGATACATACGCAAAGCGTTAAGACCACGGTCGAGCATGTGAGTCTTGATACCAACTTCGTTGAAGGGCTTACAGAAAGCTCTTACCGCTGCATTTGGGTTTTCACCAGCCAAAAGGTTAACCTGCTCGAAAGCACCACCGTTTGTTTCTACACGGTCGAAACATCCCATATCAATGATTACAGGAGCAATACGTTCCAACTGGTCTTTACGTGGCTGAAACTTACCTGAGCTCTGCCACATGTCTCGGTACACGAGACTGAACTGGATCTTCTTTTTCATTACTTGATCTTTAGATTGTATAAGATTATGTTAATACATATAAGTTAGTTGTACTCTTTAAAATGCAAAATTAATGAATTTTTCTCAAATAGACATACATTATTGCGAAATAATTTTCAAAGTTTTTATTTTTTACAGTCTTTTACTTTGTTGAGGGTGCTTATGTTCGGAAAATCTCAAATAAATTTGCTTTTTCACTCACTAAATCGTACCTTTGCAACACAATAGTATAACATATGAAAAAGAAATCCATATTGATGATACTCCTTGCCATACTTCTTATGGCAGCGTGCAAGAATGAGAAAAAAGAGGTTTTGCCGATAGGACTGAACACTAAAATCGAGGGTGATTCCACTCTTTACGGGTTGGCATGCGACGGCTGTACAGACTCTGTGTTGGTTTTCCTGTCTGGCAAAGGTGGTGATCCTGTCACCTATGACATTATCGATGCCATGAGGGAACATCATGTCATCGGTCGTCCCCATGTAGGCGACTGGGTTGCTATATTGATTGATCCTGAAGACTCCACGAAAGCCTCTATGGTCATTAATCTTGATGAACTCAAAGGTACATGGACACAGAAGAAGACACCCATTCTGAAAGAACGTATTCAGGATTACGAATTAAGTGATGAAGAACAGGCTAAGATAGACTCGTCTATGCGCAAACTGCTACAACCGGTAGATGTCGGTTTTGCTTTAAAACGCCATTATACGGCTACTCCCATTGGTGTATTGAGGCGGTCACGTACCAACGAAGACAGTCCGGTAATCATGCCGATACCAAAGTTTTATGTCGAGTGGCATGTCTTCAATGGTCAATTGGTATTGAAAGAGCGCAAGATGGCAGAAGTTGAAGGCAAAAGAACCTTCGTTGAGAATTTCGACACGGCATCATTTGTGATGATGACATCCGACTCACTTGTTTTACGTTTCAAAGACGGAGAACAATCTTACTCCCGAAAGGAATAAGTCCTTACGGCTGCAGCATCGCAAACCGTTGCTTTGCTAACAGCTCATATTCCGTACCCTTGCGCCCGTAGTTAGCATAAGGATAGATACTGATGCCGCCACGAGGTGTGAACAATCCACGTACCTCGATATATTTAGGATCCATCAATTGTATGAGATCCTTCATGATCGTGTTCACACAGTCTTCATGGAAATCACCATGATTACGGAAACTGAAAAGATAGAGTTTCAGACTCTTACTCTCCACCATCCGCTTGTCAGGGATATACATGATTTTGATTTCTGCAAAGTCCGGCTGACCGGTGATCGGACATAAGGTAGTAAACTCCGGACAGTTAAACTGCACCCAATAGTCATTATCAGGATGCTGATTCTCAAAAGTCTCCAACACCTGTGGGGCATAATCATCGGCATATACCGTATTGCCACCCAACGATTTCAGTCCTTCCTGCTCTCTGCTCATAATTTATCTTACTGCATTATACACCAACCAACACATATAGGCAACAAAGATGAACGTAAGGGTGAAGCCCTCCCAACGCTCAATCTTAAACTTTGTATATGAGAATCCCCAAAGAATCAACATACCGACAGTCATCACCGTCATATCTATCCAGGTAATACCATGAAGATCCATCGGGATAATCATTCCTGTAATACCTACGATCATAAGGATATTCAGTACATTACTGCCAATCACATTACCGATGGCAATAGCTGCCCTACCCTTCTTGGCAGCCACCACACTCGTAGCCAATTCAGGAAGAGAGGTACCACAGGCCACGATGGTAAGACCGATGACAGCATCACTCACACCGAGGCTCTTGGCAATCTTGGTAGCTCCGTCAACAAATATATTACTACCCACGATAAGACATGCCAATCCTAAAACCATCAAACCAGCAGCCAGCCAGCCGTTCATCGTCTTCATCTGAGTCTCCTCTTCCTCATTCTTATCTTTTGCCATCCTCAGCGTGTACACCATGAAGATGATAAAGACAATGAAAAGTAAGATTGCATCAATCCTGGACAATTCATTATCGAGACACATCACCATGAGCATCAGGGCGGCTACCATGGCAAAAACCATGTCTTTCCTGACGGTATTCTTACTGATCACCATCGGAGCAACAGCAGCCGAAACACCAACGATCATCAAGGTGTTGAAAATGTTTGAACCTACGATATTTCCCAATGCCATGTCGGATGTTCCTTTGACAGCAGACGCCATACTCACGAAAAACTCCGGCATCGATGTTCCGAACGCCACAATGGTAAGACCAATGACTATCTGAGGAATATTCAGTTTCACCGCCAAGGCAGTAGCTCCATCGGTCAGTCTGTCAGCTCCCCAAAGGACCAAGACAGCTCCTAATATTACAAATACTATACTCATATTGCTGGCAAAGGTAAGAAATATTTTTCAGTTAACATGAAACAACGGTGAATTATTTGTCTTCAGCCAAATATCTTTGTGTACGTAAAGCCATGTTCTCCCGCAATTGATCACGATACAACCAGATTTCCCTTGAATGATAGTTCCCCTCTTTGCCGATCAGCGGCATGACATAGTCGGAGGCGGTATAACCCTCTACAAACGCCAATGACGATGCTGTATCCAGATGTACCGTCATCGTATCTTTCTTCTGTTCATTGACAGGAAGCAACGGTGATGGTTCTGTGATCAGCACTGCCGGTGTCTCATCGGTTTTCCAGTTGACGGGATTGATAGCGATGACACTCTTTCCCCAAAGGGAAGCACTGGCATCGCGCACGGAGTTATAACAGATAGTAACACCCGTATCATCAGCCCCTTGTGCTGCCTTGATATTCCTATATTTATCCACTGTCTCTTGATCGATAGAAGTTCCTATTGCATAAGCTGCCACCATCCGCTGATAGGTTTCCGGTTTCATCTCCTTCATCAGTTCCAGCATGATAACAGCCCCCTGACTGAATCCTGCTAAGATAAACGGCCGCCCATGATTAAGATTGGTAAGATAATAGGCAAAAGCTTTTTTTACATCAGACAATGCCACGTTCAGCCTTTCCATGATACTTTCTTTCTCTTGGAATGACTGCAGTGAACACTGACGATAATAGGGACTGAAATAATTGAGTCTTCCGCTGAGCAAGGTATCCACACCAAGCATCTCACCGTAGAGCGGTGTTCGCAGACTATCCTTATAGGTATCCGCATGATGATAGGTTACCCCATCTAAGGTATAATCACCCGTCTCCGTAGAGATAATATAAAAGAGGTCGGCCACCCCTTCCCGATCAGCGATATACCACTGGGTGGTATCCGCATAATCAGGTTCTTGTGGCAGAGCCTCACCTAAGTTATTCTTCCGTTTATCTGCAGAGTGACAACCCACCATGAACAACACCAGCAGCATGGTGGTAATCGGCATCACCGTCTTCTTCATCATCTCAATGCTCATTCATTAGATGCCTCTTTGACACGGATATCGGAAAGAGAGATGCCCTCGTCAGTTATCGTCACTGTGGCAATGATTTCCGGCATATCATCATACAGCAATACGGTTTCCTTGGTATCATTGTTTGTCTGATATCGAACGGCAGGAGTGATGCACACCGAGATCCGCTCATCACTGAGATCATAACTCAACTGCTCTCCTATCCATACAGCATCTTCGCAGATGCTATTGTTATTGTCCGACGTAGTAGTGACGGTGGTCAAGGGTTTGTCATTCAGATAAAGAGTTATCTTGTTACCTTCAACCTGATAATTCAACTGTTGACAGAACAGCTGTTGCACATCATAAGGATCGATGCTCCTTACCACCGTGGCTTTTCCACCATCCACAAAGCGTAGTTGATAGAGATGCTCCACACGAACACCCGTACCTTCCATGTCAGCCCCTGTCAACCACAACGCATCAGCCTCAGCATCATAAATGGCAGTAGGCATATTACCATGACGGATATCCGGTAAAGCCGTGATTGTCTGACCATTAGCCCTACTGACAAGAACACCGTAGTTCTCAGAAGACAATGTCTGCGAGCAATGCATCAACGACCATACGCTTAACTCACTGTCCTTATCTCCCAGAATCACTTCATAACGACC